>Ga0210388_10000023_pt1 | contig 277669 bp, 228 predicted proteins | sample IncBWC19OmetaG_FD_155485 | JGI IMG/M metagenome (GOLD analysis project Ga0210388, IMG submission 155485) | Forest soil microbial communities from Barre Woods Harvard Forest LTER site, Petersham, Massachusetts, United States - Inc-BW-C-19-O ...
CGGAGCCCGGTCTCGTCGCCTCAGCTAACGCTTCCAAGCCCAGACGAGGCCTGGTTTGCGCGTAAGAACCACATTTTCGGCGAAAGGGACGGTGCCAACTGCTCGATTCATCGTTTCTTGATACACGTAGATTCTGACTGTCCCGTTCGATCCGTTCGATCCCGTTCGATCCCAGTCTGGCTTCCGCTTCAAAGAGCGCGCCTTTTACAAGATTTTCATCGCCTCTCGCTGACTGCCACTTTTGGGATAAGGCGAGCGATTCCGATAAATGCGGCGTTATGTGCGCTAACCTTCTTCCGCCGAGCGCATATCGGCGTTCATCCGCAGCCAATACATCCTCGAATCCCTCAACTCCCCTCCAACTCCGCCGACACCCTCTCCCACTCCGCTACCCGAGCCTCCAACTGCTTCCGCCTCTCCGCCACAATTTCCGAAACCCGCACCGTCTCTTCCACACTCTTGAAATCCGCCAGCGCCGCATCGTGCTGCGCGATCTCCGATTCGAGCGATGCCACTTCCTGCTCCACCGCCCGCAACCGCTCTTGCAGCTTCTTCAGCTTCATCGGATTCACGCGCTTTTTCGAATCGTTGGCCACCAGCACGGGCTCCGGCTCAACAACAACCGCAGCCGTCGCAGCCGCAATCTGCTCCGGCCCACCCGCTTTCCTCCACAGATAATCCTCGTAATTCCCCGGATAAACGTGCACGTGCCCGTCTTCAATCTCAAATATCCGATCCGCCAGATTGTCGATGAAATACCGGTCGTGCGAAACGAACACCACTGTCCCCGAATACTTGCTCAGCGAATCCAGCAGCACGTCTTTAGCCCGCATATCCAGGTGATTCGTGGGCTCGTCAAGTAATAAGAAATTTGAAGGAGCCAGCAGCATCCGCGCCAGCGCGTACCGGTTCCGCTCCCCGCCCGACAGCACGCCGATTTTCTTAAACACATCGTCGTCGCTGAACAAAAAGCATCCCAGCAGCGTCCGCAGCTCCGTATTAGTCGATCGCGGAGCCGCATCTCCCAAATCGTCCAGCATCCTCCGCTCAGGGTCCAGTTCCTTGTACTGATCCTGCGCGAAATAATCCGGCATCGCGTTATGCCCCAGCGTATACTCACCGGAAGTTAACGGCTCCGTCCCAGCCAGCAGCTTGATCATGGTCGACTTGCCCGCGCCGTTCACGCCCACCAGCGCAATCCGGTCGCCGCGCTCGATCACGAAACTCGCGCCGCTAAACACGTGCTTCGCGCCATAGCTTTTCGAGACGTTCTTGAACTCCGCCACAATCCGCCCGCTAGGCTTCGGCTGCGGGAACGAAAAATGAATGGTCTGCTCATCCGGAGGAATCTCGATCCGCTCGATCTTCTCCAACTCTTTAATCCGCGATTGCACCTGTTTGGCCTTAGTCGCCGTCGCACGAAATCGATTAATGAACGCTTCGAGCGCCTCCACGCGATCATGCTGATTTTTGTAAGCTGCCTCAAGCTGCGCCTTGCGCTCCGCCTTTTGCGCCAGATATTTTTCGTAATTGCCGCTATAAAACCAGACCTTTTTGTTCCAAACTTCCACCGTCCGATTCACGGTTGTATCCAGAAAATACCGGTCGTGCGAAATCAAAACATATCCGAACGGATAATTAGTAAGATACGATTCCAGCCAGTTCCGCGCTTCCAAATCCAAGTGATTGGTCGGCTCATCCAATAACAACAAATTTGGCTTCTCCAGCAGCAGTTTCGCCAGTGCGATTCGCATCTGCCAGCCGCCCGAAAACTCTTCGGTCCTTCGCGACCAGTCTTCTTTCTTGAACCCCAACCCATCGAGCACCGTACCCACCTGCGCCTCGATCGCATACCCATCGCGATTCCGAAACTCGCTATCGATGTGATGCAGCCGATCGGCGACCGCCGAATATTCCGCACTCATCGGATCCAGCTCCGCCAGCGAATGGTGCAGCGTCTCCAGTTCCTTTTCCATCTCATGCAGATCGGCGAACACCGTCATGCACTCCGCGAAAACAGTGCGACCCGAAAGCGTCAGTCCATCTTGAGGCAGGTACCGAAGCTTGATTCCCTTCGTATAACTGATCGACCCGTAATCAAGCGACTCCATCCCGCAAATAATTTTCAGGAGTGTAGACTTGCCCGTGCCGTTGCCGCCCACCAGGCCAGTCTTTTCCCGAGGCGTGATCAGCCAATCGCAATTTTCAAAAAGAAGTTTGTGGCCGAAACGTTTTCCAGCCCCTTGCAGTTGAATCATTTCGTTAGTTGAAACCGAAGACGAGCAGTGCGCGACAACCGGGACTGACCACTCTTTCCCAAGGCGCAACAAGCACTCGCGAAAGCATCAAGCCCCGATGCCGCGTGGACAGAGCGGTCTGTCCCGGCTTTCGCCCCGTCCTCAATCCCCATTTTCAGGCCCGCGCTTCAGCATCCTCTCAATCACAGAAAAAACTCAACGACCGCGCCAGATAGCTCTTCATCTCAGACCTTTTCACCACCGCGTCAAGAAATCCGTGCTCCAGCAAAAACTCCGAAGTCTGAAATCCCGAAGGCAGTTTCTGCCGGATGGTCTGCTCGATCACCCGCGGCCCGGCGAATCCGATCAGCGCTCCCGGCTCCGCGATATTCAAATCCCCCAGCATCGCAAAACTAGCCGTGACGCCGCCTGTCGTCGGATCGGTCATGATGCTGATATAAGGCACGCCCGCTTCATCCAAACGCATTAGCGCCGCCGAAATTTTCGCAAGCTGCATCAGGCTGATCGCGCCTTCTTGCATGCGCGCGCCACCCGACGCCGAAACGATAATCACCGGCTGCTGCCTCTCCAGGCCGCGCTCAATCGCGCGCGTGATTTTTTCGCCCACCACCGCACCCATGCTGCCGCCGATGAATTTCAATTCCATCGCGCAGATATGCACCGGCCGTCCTTCGAGCAGCCCGACCCCGGAAATCAGGGCATCCGCCATTCCGGTCGCCTGCTGCATTCCTTCCAGTCGGTTGGCGTAGGTTTTGGAATCTTCAAAACGTAGAGGATCGGTCGAAACTAAATCCGCATCCTGCTCTTCGTACACGCCCTCGTCGAACAGCATCGCCATCCGCGCCCGCGCATCCAGACGGAAATGGTGCTCGCACTTCGGGCACACCTGCATATTCTCGTCGAGCGTTTTCTTCCATATAATCTGTCCGCAGCTCTCGCATTTCAGCCACAGACCTTCGGTGCGCACGCGCTTGTCGCCCTCCGCCGTGCCTTCCACTCCCGGTTTTTCCCGAGTAAACCACGCCATTAACACCTTCTTAAGCTAGCAGATGAACTCTACGATGACCACATCTCGCCATACACCGTCGAGCTGGCCGTGCTTCTCGTAGATCCCCACTTCGCGAAACCCCAGCGACCGGATCAGCGCGCGACTGGCTTGATTCTCCGGAAAAACCCGCGACACCAGTTTCCAGAAGCCCTTTGCCTGCGCCTCTTTGATCAATTCACTCAATGCAACGCGGCCCGCTCCATGGCGGCGAAATCCGCGGGCTACATAAACAGAAACTTCAGCAATTCCCGCGTAGCAATCGCGCGGACGGTACGTCGAAGTAGAAGCAAACGCTACGATTTGTCCCTCTTGCTCGACCACCACAACGGGATGCCGGCCGTCGAACCATCCGCGAACGTCTTCTTCGGATCGGGGGCGGGTTTCAAAGGTCGCCACTCGATCCTCTATACCTTCATTGTAGATCGCCGCGAGAAATGCCGCGTCGTCCGGAGTGGCAAGTCGAGGAATCATTTAGACTATTGTGTTGAAGCCGATCTACGTCAGTTTAGCGCTTGCTGTCCTGATTCTGACGGTATATTTCCAGGTCCACGATTTTGAGCTCGTCAACTTTGACGATCGCGAAACCATTGTCGGCAATACGCACATTCAAAACGGGTTGACGCTCGCCGGCCTCGCCTGGGCGTTTTCCACTTCTTACGCCGCGAACTGGTTTCCGGTCACCTGGATCTCGCACATGATCGATTTCCAGCTCTTCGGGCTCGATAGCGGCTGGTTCCACTTGGTCAATGTGGTGATCCATCTGGCCAGCACGCTGCTATTGTTTGCGATGCTGCGGCGGATGACCGGGAAACTGTGGGAAAGTGCCTTTGTTTCCTTCGTCTTCGCGCTTCACCCGCTGCATGTCGAATCGGTCGCCTGGGTATCGGAACGCAAAGATGTTCTCAGTGCGTTTTTTTGGTTTTTAACCACCTGGCTGTATCTCGATTACGTCGACCGGCCGAATGTCCGGCGGTACCTGTTCAGCTTGGGGGCGTTCGTCGTGGGGCTGATGTCGAAGCAGATGCTCGTCTCCCTGCCGCTCACGCTGCTGCTGCTCGATTATTGGCCTCTTAACAGGTCTAAAACGACCTTAATTTCACGATTAGTGACGGAAAAAGTTCCTTATTTGGTCTTAAGTGCGGCCGCATCGATCATTGCGTTCAACGTTCAGCATCAGGCGGGAGCGGTACTCTCGGTCGATTCCATCCCGCTTGCCACCCGAGCGGCCAACGCACTCATTTCTTACGTCGCGTATCTGGGAACATTTTTCTGGCCCTCAGGACTGGCAGTGTTTTATCCCTATCCTCCGACGCTGCCGGCTTGGCAAATCGCCGGGGCTGCTCTGATCCTAGTAGCTATTTCAGCACTTGCGATCCGCCGGCCTTATCTTACGGTCGGATGGCTTTGGTATCTCGGGACCCTCGTGCCGGTGATTGGATTAGTTCAGGTGGGCGAGCAAGCGCGAGCAGACCGGTACACGTATATTCCAATGATCGGAATTTCGATCATGCTGGCATGGGGCATGTCGGAAATTATGGAGCGCCGCGCGCGATTCGCTCTGGCCATGGTGTCGGGTCTGGTCTGCCTGGGATGGCTCGCCGTCACCTGGACGCAGGTTCCTTATTGGCGGAATAGCGTAACTCTTTTCGAGCACGCGATCGCAGTGACCCAAAATAATTTCATCGCTCATCTGGACTTGGGAGCGGTGCTGGCGGAGCAGGGCCGCACGCAGGAAGCTCTGCGGCATCTTTACGCGTCGGTGGAGGAGAAGCCCGATCATAACGACGGCCACGATACTTTGGGCGCGGTGCTCGGGCAAATGGGGCGCTCGCAGGAAGCGGCGGAGCAGTTTCAGACCGCGATCCGCATCCAGCCGAACGATTCGGAGGCACATTGCAATCTCGGAAATGTTCTGGTCGCCCAGGGCAAGTTCGCGGACGCTGCCCAAGAATTTCAAACGGCTCTGCGGATCCTTCCAGATTTTGTTACGGCTCATTTTGGATTAGGCGGAGCGCTATTGAACCTGGGTCAGACCGATGCCGCGATTGCCCAGTTTAAGGAGGCTCTGCGGTTGGATCCGAACATGGCTGCGGCGCGAGATGGATTGAGTAAGGCGATTGCATTGAAGCAGAGTAGGAGATAAGAGGCTGTGGTTTTAACAAAAAAACTCTACCTGCTCTTATTTATCGCCACGCTACTGGTTTACAGCCAGGTAATCAACTTTGCGTTCATTTCCTTTGACGACACGCAGGGCCTGCTGGGGAATCCGCAGGTGCGCGACGGGCTCAGTTGGGACGGCATCGTCTGGGCATTCACCACGGGCTACGCGTCCAACTGGTTTCCGGTGACCTGGTTTTCCCACATGCTCGATTTTCAATTATTCGGGATGGCCGCGGGCTGGCATCATTTGACCAACGTTCTAATTCACGCGGTGAGCGCGGTGTTGCTGATGGCCCTTCTTAAACGGATGACGGGGCGCGTCTGGGAGAGCGCGTTTGTCGCGTTCGTGTTTGCGCTGCATCCGTTGCATGTGGAATCCGTGGCCTGGGTTTCAGAACGGAAAGACGTGCTGTTTGCGTTTTTCTGGTTTCTCACAACCTGGCTCTATCTCGATTTCATAGCCAACAGGACGATTCGAAATTATCTGCTGATGGCCGGCGCCTTCTGCCTGGGATTGATGTCCAAGCAGATGATCGTGACGCTGCCGTTTACGTTGCTGTTGCTGGATGCGTGGCCGCTTCGCCGCAAAGGGCTGCGGACGCTGATTCTCGAAAAAGTTCCGTTAGTTGCCTTGTCGATTGCCGCTTCTTTCATTACGCTGCTGGCCCAGGAAAAAGGCGGAGCCGTACAATCGCTCGCTTCCATTCCCTTATCCGCGCGCGCTGCTAACGCGCTGATGGCATATGTAATCTACATCGCGAATTTCATCTGGCCCACGGGGCTGGCTTTCTTTTATCCCTATCCGCCCCGGTGGCCGATGGGCGAGGTCGCGTTCGCCGGACTGGCCTTAGCCGCGATGTCGATAGCCGTGGTGTGGGCGTATCGCAGACGTCCTTATCTGGCAGTAGGGTGGTTCTGGTATCTGGGCACGCTCGCCCCCGTGATCGGATTGATCCAAGTCGGGCACCAAGCAAGGGCGGATCGATACACCTATGTTCCGCTGATCGGAATTTCGATCATGGTGGCGTGGGCGGCGGCGGAGGCTTTCACGAGATGGCCTCAGGCGAAGAATACATTAGCGGGTATTGCGATTGCCGCGTGCGTGGCGTGGACGGTGGCGGCCTGGGTACAGATTCAGTATTGGAAAGACAGCGCGGCGTTGTATAACCGGGCGATTGCCGTGACGAATGCCAATTACCTGGCTCACTTGAACCTGGGAGTGGACCTGGCGGAGCAGGGGCAGTATCAAACAGCTTTGCGGGAGTTGTATACCTCGATCGAGGAGAATCCGGACCAGCCGCATGCCCGCAACAGTCTGGGCGGGGTTCTCTACAATTTAGGCCGGAAGGACGAGGCGATCGAGCAGTTTTCGCAAGCGATTCGTCTGGCGCCGCAGGATGCGGAGCCGCATTGCAACCTGGGGAACGCACTGGTGGACGCGGGCAGAATCGACGATGCGATCGGCGAGCTGAATACAGCTCTGCGGATGAATCCGGGGATGGCGAACGCGTACTATGGGTTGGGAAGAGTGCTGGTTTTGCAGCATCGGCCCGCGGATGCAGCGACTTATTTTTCGGCGGCGCTGAAGATTAATCCGAATTTTGGAGCGGCGAGAGAGCAGTTGCGGGCACTGGGAAGCCAGTAGCCAGTAGCCGCGCGTGAGACTATTTCGGTTCCCAAACGTAGGCGGAGAAGGCTCGGTGCTCGATGAAACCCATGTTGCGGTACAGGCGAAGCGCGGATTCGTTGGCGGCCGTTACCGTCAGGCTGACAGCGCGGCAGCCGTGCGCAGCCAGGGACTCCATGGACCTTCGCACCAGCTCATAGCCCAGCCCCGTTCCCTGAAACGACGGAGCGACACAGACCTGCGTGATGTGGCCAACATCGTGAGAGACCAGGCTGGCTAAGGACACGCCGCATAGCACGCCCTGGGCCGTTGCCGCGTAGGAGGCGGGCGCGAAAAACGCGCCGCAGCCGGGGTACTGCACGATGTTGGTGAGGAACCGGCGTGCGCCCACCGCGGAACGGTATTGATCGTTGATCTGGCTGTCGATGTGGTTTTGATAGGCGCCGGCGATCAGGCGGCCGGTGGCTTCCTGCCAGGGTTCGGTCCAGGGAAAAACAGTGATCGACGATGAGAGTTTGCGCGGAGCCAGGCGCGTGCCGGAAGAAGCCTCGAGAAACAACCGCGGGAAAGCCTGGAACCATTTGGTATAGGGAACGCGTCGGTTGGGCGTGTCGCTCAGCATCAGAAGCTGCGATTCCACGCGGTGCACGCCGGGCGTCTGCCACATGGCGTCGAGTGAAGCCTGGAACAGAGCATTTTCGTACTCCCAACTGCGATACTGCTTCAGAATATAAAGATCGCCGATGAGGCCTTTGCCGTCTTCGCACACGTAATAGGAATAGCCGATGGCCTTGGTGGGATCGCCCCGCAAGACCAGCGCATAGCCGGTGAGGACATGCATCTGCACGAAGCGATGGACCAGATTAGCGGACGGAGTGAAGTCCCAATCAAGGTCCTTCTTCCAGGCGGCGATCTGTTCGGCGAGCAGAGGGGCGAGGGCCTCGACATCGATACTGCGCAGGTCGAGGACCTGAGTTGGCGCGGGTTCTACGAGCGCAGCCATATAGTAAACAGCTCTCGGCAGATCGCTCCCTGCGGTCGCGGCTCGATATCGGTGCGACGTGCGATCACTTGCGTACCGAGCGGCGACCGCCGGGAGCGATCCCATTTAAGTTACTGCTTCGATTGCATCATTTTTTTGATCGCCGCGGTTGCCTGCCGGGTGCGCTGGCCATTTTCGATGAGCGCGAAGCGCACGAAACCTTCGCCCATGGGGCCGAAACCGATGCCCGGCGAGACAGCGACCAGCGCATCTTCGAGAAGTTTTTTTGAAAACTCCAGAGAGGTGAGTTGTTTGTACTGTTCCGGCAGAGGAGCCCAGACGAACATGGCTCCTTTGGGAGGCTCGACCGGCCAGCCTGCGCGGCGAAGGCCGTCGATCAGGATGTCGCGGCGCTTTTGATAGACGGCGCAAATCTTTTTGGTCTCCTCCTCGCATTCGCGGAGAGCGATGATAGAGGCGATCTGGATGGGCTGGAAAACTCCGTAATCCAGATAGCTCTTGATGCGGGCGAGCGCGCCGATCATGCGCGCGTTGCCAAGGCAGAAGCCGACGCGCCATCCCGCCATGTTGTAGCTTTTCGAGAGCGAAAAAATCTCCACCGCGACGTCCTTCGCGCCTTCCACTTGCAGGATGCTGGGCGGGCGATAGCCGTCGAAGCCCAGGTCGGCGTAAGCGAAATCGTGAACCACCATAGTTCCGTGATGGCGCGCGAGACGGATAATCTCTTTAAAGAAATCCAGGTCGACGCACTGCGTGGTGGGGTTGTGCGGGAAGGAGATCAGGATCATGCGCGGAGGTTTTTGCGACCGGCGGTAGAGGTCCTCCAAAGCAGAGAGAAAGGTCGCCGGATCGGGCATGGGAAGCATGCAGGCGTGGCCTTCGGCCATGATGACGCCGTATTGGTGAATGGGGTAGCAGGGGTTCGGCGAGACGACGGCGTCGCCGGGTCCGATGACGGCGAAGAGGAGATGCGCCAGGGCGTCCTTGGCTCCAATGGTGACGATGGCTTCCTTTTCGGAATCGAGATCGACATCGTAGTTTCGTTTGTAGCGCTTGACGATCTCTTCGCGAAGATGAGGAATGCCTTTCGACGCGGAGTAGCGATGATTGCGCGGATTGCGTGCGGCTTCGACGAGCTTGTTAACGATGGGGCGCGGAGTAGGTCCATCCGGGTTGCCCATGCCGAGGTCGACCACATCGAGCTGCGCGGCCCGCGCCTTGGCCTTCATCTCATTGATGACGGCGAAGACGTAGGGAGGGAGCTTTTGGATGCGATAGAACTCGTGATCTGGCTGCATTTATTTATTCTAGCGAGTGCACGTGCTGGGAAGGTCGAGCGTCTTACGTAACGCAGATGCATAGGAGAGCTTTGCCAATGCGCGAAAAATGGGGACTGACCATTCTGTCCCAAGGCGTCCGCATCCTGCGCGCAAACATCCCGCGCCTCGTCGCCGGTGGACAGAACGGTCTGTCCCCATTTTTCGCCCCGCCCTCAAACCTCCGCCGATGGAGAAGAATTGCTTGTCTGCTTGCTCTGACGACGGTATTCATATGCGCGCAATCGTTTGAGGTTGCTTCTGTGAAGCTGAATACCGTCGCGATGGCGAACACGCTGACCCGTCTGCCCGGCGGAGAGAGATTCAGGGCGACGAATTTCCCGCTCCTTTGGCTGATTGGCGAGGCGTACCATGTTCCGAATCGCCAGATCACAGGACTTCCGGAGGCGATGGGTCGGGAGTGCTACGACATCGAGGCGAAGGCCGACCATCCGGTGAATCGCGAACAGATGATGGCGATGCTGCGTACTTTGCTGGAGGATCGGTTCAAGCTCGTGGTACGGCGCGAGATGAAAGAGATCAAGGCCTACGCGTTAACCGTCGCCAAAGGCGGCCCCAAAATGGAGGAGAATCGCGACGGGGCGGAGCTGTACATGGACCGGATCGGCCGGAGCAAATGGGGTTTCCACAATATGCCGATGACGCTATTGGCCAACGTATTGTCGAGTTGGGCGGGCGATACGGTGGTCGATCAGACAGGTCTGACGGGAAATTACGATTTCACGCTGGAGGTTCAGATGGAGAGCAATGGGCCGGGCGTTCGGGAGGGGCGGGAACCCGCGCCGGATCCTGCCGCTCCTTCGGTCTTCACCGCGGTGCAGGAGCAAATCGGGCTGAGGCTGGAATCGCGGAAAGGGCCTGTGGAGATGCTCGTGATAGATCATATCCAGCGATTGTCGGGGAACTAAGTAGCGGGAAATCATTCGGATAAAGGTTTCAGCGAGCCCGTCGCGGCGGCGATCCCAAATACACTGAGCTAGGAATATCCGTGAGAATTCTCTGCTCAAAATCGACTGCGGGAAGACAGACGCGAGTGACGCGTTATTCTAACGCGAGCGCGGATTTGAGGGCATTTGCACGCAACGCCAGTCACCACGCCGCCGCGATATTTTGTCGCCGTGGGATGATGAAAATTGCGTCCTTCGCCGCTGCTCGCTATATTCCTGATCGTCGCCGTCGATGTTTTGGGGCTGACGATCATGATTCCTCTGCTGCCGTTTTATGCGGAGAAGCTCGGGGCGACTCCCTTTCAGGTGGGATGGCTGGTCGGGGCTTATGCGGCTTGCCAACTGGTGTCCGGTCCGCTGCTGGGGAGATTGTCGGATTCGACGGGCCGGAAACCTCTGCTGCTGGTGAGCCAGGCGGGGACGTTTATCGGATTTATCATTACGGCGTTCGCGCCGAATCTGATCGTTTTATTTTTAGCGAGGATGATCGACGGCGCAACGGCGGGGAATTTGTCGCTCGCGCAGGCATATATTTCCGATATTACGAAGCCGGAAGATCGCGCGAAGTCGTTTGGAGTGATCGGGATTGCGTTCGGAATCGGATTCTTGATCGGCCCGGCGATTTCGGGGATCCTGGCGAAGTCGGATTACCGGTATCCGGTTTATATGGCGGCGGGATTGTCGGCGCTGAGCATCATCGCCACGTCGGTGCTGTTGCCGAAGGCGGAGCCGGCCAAGAACGATCAGGGACGAAGACTGTCGTTGGTCGCGTGGGGAGAATACGTGAAGTATTTTCGCGATCCGCAGTTGGCGACGCGGCTGTGGCAATTTCTCTGTTTCATTTTTGCGTTTTCGATGTTCACGTCGGGATTTCCTTTGTTCGCCGAGCGGAGGCTCTTGTGGCATGGCGTGCCGTTCGGACCGGAGCAGACTGGGTTCGTTTATGCCTGGGCGGGGTTCCTTGGGATTCTGACGCAGGGGCCGGCGCTGGGCGTACTGGTGAAAAAGTTCGGGGAGAACGCGTTAAACCGCGTCGGATTCGTCGCTTTTACCGCGGGATACACGTTATTGGCGTTTACGTTCACGATTCCGGTGTTGGTGTTGACCGCGACCGTAACCGCGTTCGGAAATTTGATACGGCCGACTCTGACCAGTTTGATCACCAAGGCCGCACCGAAGTCGGAGACGGGCAGCGTGCTGGGATTGCAGCAATCGTTGACGTCGGTGGCGCAGATCGTGGCGCCGCCTTTTGGGGGATTCCTGATTCAGCATGGTGCGTTGACCACCTGGGGAATCGCAGCGGCGGCGGTTACCGCGGTGGGATTGGTGCTTGCGACAAGAGCTGATAGCTCAGCAGCAGCATCCTAGGGACGTGGAAGCATCCTTTATAGTTGTTGCCCTTAGCGGTGTTGGTCAATTCTCCGCGCCGGTCGCAATAGCCGAACCATTCGCCGTGTTCGGGATCGGAGAAATGAGCGAACGCGTAGGCGTCGATGCGTTCGAGCCAGGTGAGCCACTTGGGGTCTGACGTCAGGCTGTGAGCCAAAATGGTCGCGTAGATAGCTTCGGTGTGCGGCCACCACAGCTTCATGTTCGATTCGAGAGGCAAAGGAGGCAGGCCTTCGACGTCCATGAAATAGTAGAGTCCGCCGTATTCTTTGTCCCAGCCGAATTCGAGTGCGCCTTCGATGGAGTCGAGGAGCAAGGCGCGCATTTCCGGGTCGGGATCGGCGTGAAGCAGGAACCAGGAGGCTTCGATGGAATCGCCCGGACAGAACAGGCGGCCTTCGGGAGTGTCGGACGGCGGATATTCGAGGAAGATGCGGCGGCGGGGTTCGTAGAAAATTCTCGCCGATTGGAGGCACTCGCGGAGGATCTCGCGATAACGGGGATCTGGATCGACTTTGGCGATTTCGGAGGTCATGGAAACGGTCACCATGACGTCGGCTAACGAAGGGAGTTGCGGGGGTCGGCCCAGCAGAGTTGGATCTTGAATCCACTTGCGGATTTGCCAGAAGAGGTCGATGGCTTCCTGGCGCAGGGCGTGGTCGTTGATTGCTTTTGAGAATTCGAGCATGCCTAACATCGCGAAGACGGCGGCGTAGGGTTTTCGTTGATAAAACGCCGGGCGGCCCTCGCGGGTGAGGCTGAAATAGTAGCGGCCCTGCGGGTCGCGGGCATTCTTGAGGAGGAAGTCGAAGATCAGGCGGGCGGCGTCGAGAAATTCGGGGCGAGGGTCGAGCTCGTTATAGAGTTTCGAAAACATCCATACTGCTCGGCCTTGGAGCCAGATGTATTTCCGGGTGTCGTAAATTTTGCCTTCGCGGGTCAGGCAGGTGAAGTAGCCTCCGTATTGGCGGTCGAGGGAGTGGCGGAGCCAGAAGGGGATTACGCGGTCGAGGAGCTCGGAGCGGTAGCGACGGGCGTAGCTTTCGAGAGAGGGCAAGATCTCATTATCTTTACTTGGGCAGGCGGGCGGATTGGGCTGCCAGGCGTTCGGGCATGTCGCGGTCCTCTTGACCTAGTCTGCCTTGGTTTCGGAGTTCGAGGCTTAGATCGTAAGCGCGTTGGTATTCGTCGCGGGCGGCTTTGATATCTTTTTGGCGAACGTGAATTTCGGCGATGGCGGCCATGGCGCGCATCATTTTAACTTTGTAGCGGCCTGAGTCCTGGTGTTTCGCCAGCAAGTTATCCCAGGTTGCGGTGGACCATTTCAAATCTTCGAGAGCTTCCTGATCTCGCTGCGAAGCGGCGAGGCAGAGCCCCAGAAGATACGCGCTTTGGGCCTGGTCGTCGCGGCTGCGTTCACTGCCGGGATTTTTCGCGATCAGCTCGCTGGCGATATCCAACGACGTACGCAAGGATTTTTCCGCTGCGCCATAGTCGGCGAGCTTGATATAGGCACGGCCTAGCTGATCGTGAAACACGATGATGTCGCGGCGCACTTCGAAATTCGCGGGGTCGGCGTCGAAAAGGCGGTCCGAGATCGACAGACCCTTCTTGCTCATCTCCAGAGACTCGTCATAGCGGCCGATGTGTTCGAGCAACGAGCCCAGGCGTTGATACACATTGCTGACATCGCGGACGCCGACGGCATTCGACGGGTTCGCCATGGCGAGCGCTTCGCGAATCTGGAGGGCTCGCTCATAGATGTTACGCGCTTCGTCGTAACGGCCGAGATTGGTTTCATTCGGGCTGCCGAGCGAATCGCCGATGCGAACCAGGTCCATGGAGTATTGGCGTTGAATCGCTTCGTCGCTGGGATGTTCGGCGAGAAGGCCTTCGCGAATTGTCAGGGCTTTCTGGTTGAGATCGTAGAAGGCTTGCGCGTGGCCCTCCATTTTTTCACGGTCGCCGGCGACGCGATAGCTTCGCGCCAGGTCGGAGCGGACGTCGACGTTTTTGGGATGTTCGGCGTAAAGGGCTTCGCGAATCTGAAGGGCCTGAGCGATGTGCGAATCGGCGGATTGCGGGTCGGCGGAGCCATCGAGCAGCTCGCCCAGACGGACATGAGCGTCCGCTACGGCGAGCTTCGCCGAAACACTCTGGTCGCCGGCACTGATTCGCTCGCGGAGAGTGAGTTCTTTTCTGGCACTGGCGAGCGCTCCGTTGATGTCGCCTAAATTCGGGTAGCCGACGCGGTATTGGACTTCGCCTACCTTCTTATAAGCCTCCGCGAGTTCTCGTTCGAGGGAGGGATCGTCTCCGGATTCGTGGGCGAGCTTGTCCAAATAAGTTTGGGCGCGCTCTACCAGCAGGAGGCGGGCGGGAGTTGAGCCGGGTAGATCGCGAATCGCGTCGCTGATCTCGAACAGGATGCTGTTCGCCAGAGCGCGGACGTCGTTGAAGCGGGCCTTGGTGCGGGCCTGTTCGCGGCGTGTGGAAAGGACCCCTCCGAGTAGCGTGACGAAGATGGTCGCGACGGCGAAGACGGCCAGCCTGTTGCGGCGCAGAAACTTCCCGGCGCGATAGGAGAACGTGTCGCCGCGGGCGATGACCGGGAGGCCGGCCATATATTTGCGGATATCCTCACTCAATTGCTCGACGGATACGTAGCGCCGCATTGGATCTTTGCGCAGAGCCATGAGGATGATCCAATCGAGATCGCCGCGGAGGCGCTCAATGAAACCTTCGCCGGGCTTGCCGGTCCGTATACTGGCCAGGCTGTCCGGACGAGGACGGAGAACGGTGATGCTGGGGCGTTCCGGGTCCTCTTCGCAAATGGACTGGACCATATTCGGGAGCCCTTTTTCTGCTGATTCGAAGGGGCGGTGACCGGTGAGCAGCTCATAGAGCACGACGCCGAGCGAGTACACGTCGCTCGCGGTGCTGATGGCTTCTCCGCGCAACTGTTCGGGGCTGGCGTAGGCGGGGGTCATCGGCTGGATGCCCAAGGTTTGCGGAGACGGGTCGTCGAATCCGGCGAGAAGATTCTTGGCGATGCCGAAGTCCATGAGCTTTACGACGCCTTCGTCGGTGACCAGAATGTTGGACGGCTTCAAATCGCGATGCACGATCAGAAAACGGTGCGCATATTGGACGGCGGCGCAGGCCTGGCGGAACAGCTCCAGACGTTCATTCAATCCGAGGTCGCGCGCCGTGCAATATTCGTCGATGGGGCGCGCGTTGCGGACGTGCTCCATCACGAAGTAGGGTTCGCCGTCTTCGGTCACGCCGCCGTCGAGAAGACGGCAGATATTGGGATGCTCCAGGTTGGCGAGGATCTGACGCTCATTTTGAAAACGCCGGAAGATATGTTCACCGTCGTGACCTGGACGGAGCAGCTTGATCGCGACCTGTTTCCGATATTGTTGATCGGCACGCGAGGCGAGCAGGACGACTCCCATGCCGCCGCGGCCCAGTTCGCGCTCGACGCGATAGGGACCGATCTGCCAGTCTTTATAGGACGCGGCTGCGGGTGGAGGATCGGGAGAAGCGGATCCGACGGTTCCGAACTTTTCGTCGTAGAGACGGGAGGCCAGGCTGCGGAGACTTTCATCACGGCCGCAGGTTTCTTCGAGAAATTTTTGCCGGTCAGGACGCGGGAGGCTGGCGTGTTCGTCCAGTCTTGCTCTGATCTCGTCAAAGGGCGGATTGGTCATGGTCCGGCTAAAGGTGGTCATCCATTTATCGGAGGTTTCGCAGAAACCCTTTAGCTGCTTCATTTAGTCGTAAGGTTCTAAGGGAGTTTCGCGTCTGTCCGCATGCTTACGCATGGCGGTTCGATAAGCGACCGAGGGGAGGGGGTAGATCAAGGGACATACTACCCGAGGTAAATCGGCACTTAGTACCTACACCCACATACTATCCCCGTCGATCTTAACCACTTTAAGGGGAATGTATTGAACCGTCTCACGGTATTCGCCTGCGAATCACAGCCAATCGTCCTGGAAGGATTGGAAAAAGTCCTTGCGGCCTGCGACGATCTGCAATACGTTGGAGCGTCGGATGGACTTTCGGACGCGCTCGACGCATTGCGCCGGCATCAGCCCAACATCATTCTTATCGGCCATACGGCGGGGCTAAAGGTCGTATTCCAGTTCATCTCAGACGTAAGGAGCACTTCCTCGTCCTGCCAACCGGTTTTATGGGTCAACGACCTGGCAGAGATCGACTGTTTTCGCGCGCTGCAGTTAGGCGCGAGAGGGATCCTGAAGAAGACGCTGCCGGTGGCATCGCTGGTGGAGTGCCTGCGAGCGGTAGGACGCGGGGATGTGTGGATTGAAGGGACGCTCTCCGATCAAGTGGTAGGAGCGCTGGACCGGCGATCCGCGCCACGGCTGACGCCCAGGGAAAAAGAGATCGTGCATCATGTATGCGCCGGTTTGAAGAACAAAGAGATCGCGGAGGCGCTGCGGATCACCGCGGGGACGGTGAAGGTTCACCTGATGCACATTTTCGAAAAGACCGGAGTGAAGGATCGTTTCGAACTGGCGGTGCATGGGAGAAGGATGCTGGGCGTGGAGCATGCGGGGGAAGTTAGCCGGACGGAGAGCCGGATGGCTAGCCAGTCGGGGAGTTAGAAGCCGCACGCGGATTGAACTTGGCGATGGTTCCGGTGGGCAGGTCGGGAACCTGCCCCACTGCTTTATCTAGCAAGAGGAGCTGGCTGACGCCGGCGGGCAGGTCGGGAACCTGCCCCACTGCCTTATCTAGCATGAGGAGCTGCCTGACGCCGGCGGGCAGGTCGGGGACCTACCCCACTTAGCGCAAAGCAAGTTTGGGACGCGGATTTATTAGTCCTCTGCCGCACTAAAGTACTGGGGCTTATCGGGCGAATAACTACGTAGGTGACTTCCCCTCAAAGTATTGTTGCTCCGCTTTCTCAGAAGGGTGGAGTACGGATTGAGAATCTGCTGCGCAATCCGTGGGCGCGGGTGTTCATTCCCTCCCTTTCGGATCTCTACTTTGTGGCGGTGATGGTGTGGGTGTGCATGAGCGGAGGCGCGGCGGGGTGGGAAGGGCTGCTGGCCGACGCTGACATCGGCTGGCACATCCGGACCGGCGAGTGGATTCTGGATCACCACGCGGTTCCGCATCAGGATCTCTACTCGTTTTCAAAAAGCGGTGCTCCCTGGTATGCGTGGGAGTGGGGCAGCGACGTTATCTATGGTTCGCTTCACCGGGCCGCCGGGTTGAAGGGTGTGGTGCTGCTGGCGGGCGTGATCATCGCGTTATTTGCTTGGACGCTGCTGCGGAGGATGGTGGGGCGGGGCGTTCATTTGTTATGGGCGATGGTGGTTTCGCTGCTGGGCGTGGGCGCGGCTTCCATCCATTTTCTGGCTCGTCCACATTTGTTCACGCTGGCGTTTCTGTCGGGTGCGGTGTGGATGATCGAACTGGACCGCAGGGAATCGACCGCGGCGTCGGCAAAGAGGCTGTGGCTACTGGTTCCGCTGACCGTTGTCTGGACCAACCTTCATGGAGGATTCCTGGCGCTGATCGCAGTGCTGGGGCTGACGGCCGTGGGATTTGCGATCGAGGCCATCCTTCAGGGCAAACTGCGGCGGCAAGATTTCCAGCGCGCGATCCGGTACGGCGTGCTGGCGGCGGCTTGCGCGGCGGCTTCGCTGATTAATCCTTACGGCTATCGTTTGCACCAGCATGTGGCCGAATATCTGCGCTCGGACTGGATCCGCAATACCATTCAGGAGTTTCAATCGCCGATATTCCGCAGCGAGAACGTTTTGCAGTTCGAGGCGTTGATGCTGGTCGGGCTGATTGCGACGGGGCTGCTGTTTCGGCGGGGGCGCATCGTAGAAGGTTTGTGGATCGTTTACTTCGCGCACATGTCGTTGGGGAGCGTGCGCCATGTGCCGATTTTCGTGACGGTGTGCGCGCCGGTGATCGCGGCGGAGCTTTCGGACTGGTGGCGGGCCTGGACCGCGGGGGCGAAGAAATCGTCGCTGGCGGGAATCGTCAACCAGATGTCCGGGGATCTGGAATCTTCGTTCCTGAGGGTCAGCGCGTGGCCTTTTCTGTTGGTGGGGACCTTAGTCGCGATGGGCGCTCCGATTAAGTGGCCGAAAGATTTTCCTTCGTTAATTTTTCCGACCAAAATGATTCACGAGCACAGCGCTCAGATCCTGAACCAGCGGCTACTTACTACCGACCAATGGGGGGATTACCTCATTTACTTAAATCCTCAGCAAAAGGTATATGTCGACGGGCGGAGCGATTTCTACGGAGCGGAGATCGGCAACGAATATCTCAAGTTGACGGGAGGGCAGTGGAATTGGGAGCAAATCATGAAGAAAAACGAGTTTACGAGCGTGTTGCTGCCGACGGAACTACCGATCTGCCAGTTGCTGAAGAGGGATCCGGAGTGGAGGGTGGAGGAGGACAGTGGTAAGACGATTCTCTTAGTCCATCGGTAGGCCCTCGTACTCCTGCACGGTAATTTCCTCCAGGAACCAAGGTCCTAGGGAGTACGGACATTAGGCATCGGGAGGCTAATGAAAACCACCGACGCCGCCGAAGTAGTGAATGGGAGCAAACGGATGAAGTCGGACAACGCGGGTTCTGGGAAAACCGGGCGCAGTGGACGGGTACCGGTAAGGATTCCCCAGATCCCGATGGAGTGGATGGATCCGATGAGCTGGCGGTTGCCATCGGGGAAGGCATTGGCCGAATTTGCTTTGCAAGCGGGCTTTTTGGCGCCCTTAATGATGGGGTCGCCGCGGTTGAAGAAGCGGAAAATACCGGCGCCGGCCGTGAATCCGGCCGTAGTCGAAAAGCGCGTGAAGGAGGCGCCGGAACTTTCCGGCACCTTTCGGGAAAGACGGTTTTAAGGATGACGATGCAGGTGTGGATCGCGGTTCTGGTGGGCCTGGCAGCGACGGTGGATGACCTCGCGCGGCGGCAGATCGCGAACTGGATACCGGCAGCGGCATTGGCAGGCGGGTTCGGCTGGCAGATCGGGCAGGACGGCTGGATGGGCGCGGTGCATGCGCTGGCCGGAGCGGCGGCCGGGTTCGGGATCTTTTTAGTTTTTTACCTATTGGGTGGAATGGGCGGCGGGGACGTGAAGCTGATGGCCGGCTTTGGGGCGCTGCTGGGAACGGGGCGGTTGATTGAAGCCGCGTTGTGGACGGCAGGCGTGGGCGGGGTGCTCGCGTTGGGCGTGGTGGCGTACCAAAGTGTACGGCGGCGTTTCGGGCGAAAGAAGATCGAAACGGCTGAGGAAAAAGAACGAGGGGAATCGATCCCCTATGCGCCGGCGATAACGCTGGGTGTTTGGCTCTCTCTTGTGCCGAAGGGCTGAAGGGGACCGGGAAGTTTTGGTTAGAGGAGATTAAATTTATGGATCGCAGGTTTCTCACAGTTCTGGGAGTCAGCCTGGTATTCGCGCTGGTGGTATCGAGCGTGTTCTACCAAATGACCGCGCGCTCAAACAGCGCGAAGAGGGTCGAGGCGACGGATCAGAAAGACGTGGTGGTGGCCACCAGGCCCTTGGGTGTGGGCTGGATGATCAAGCCGCAAGATGTGAAGATCGAGAAAGTTCCCGGCGACGCGTTTCCGAAGGGCGCGTTCAACAAGGTTGAGGACGTGCTGGACCGTCCGGTGATTTCGAACGTGCTGCTGGACGAACCGATTCTGGATGGCCGGCTGGCGGCCAAGGGCAGCGGGCTGGGTCTGGCGCCTACGATTCCGGTGGGCATGCGCGCGGTGACGGTGCGCGTGAACGACGTCGCGGGTATCGCGGGATTCGTGCTGCCGGGAATGAAGGTGGACGTGCTGGTGACGGGACATCCGCCGAACGGCGACGGCACGATGACGACGACGTGCCTGCAGAACATGCTGGTGCTCTCGGCGGGCACGACGATGACGCCCGATCCGCGCGGCCAGACGATCAATGCGCCGACGGTAACCTTGCTGGTGGATCCGGAGCAGGCCGAAACGCTGACGCTCGCCAACAGCGAAGGCCGCATCCAACTGGTGCTGCGTAATTCGAGCGATCAGACGATCGAGAAGACCAGCGGCCGGTTCGTATCGGAATTATATGGCTCGGCGAGGAAGCCGGTGCCGACGAAGCCGGAAGCGGCTCCGCGTCCGAAGAAACAAGTAGAGGTTGCGAGGGCGCCTGCGCCTCCGCCGGTGATCGTGGCTCCTCCGCCGCCGCCTCCGCCGCCGGATCAGATCGTGGTGATTCGCGGAACGACGCGGACGGTGGAAGTGATGCCGGCTCGAACGAATAATTAGTGGACTGACAGGGGATAGACGACCATGACTAGTTTTGTTAAACGCATTCTTATGTCGAGCGCGACGCTCGCGCTGGCCGCGAGCCTGGGTTTCGCGCAGAGCGCCGAGGAGCTTCGACTGACCATTGGCAAGAGCGTGGTCATCGATTATCCGTCCGACATACGGCAGATCGCGACCAGCAGTCCGGACATTCTGGATGCCAGCCCGGTAACGACTCGCGAAATTCTGCTGCATGGCAAAGGGCTGGGGTCGGCGACGCTGGTGGTGTGGAGCAAGTCCGGGCAGAGGACCTTTTACAACTGCACGGTGGACCTGAATGTCGACCCACTGCGGCGCATGCTCAAGGAAACCTTCCCCTATGACGACATCACGGTCCGCACTTCGCGCGACACGCTGTCGTTGAGCGGATCGGTGCGGACGAAAGAAGAGGGCGATCGCGCTGTTGCGGTGGCGGGGTCCTTTGCAAAGACCGTGGTCAATAACCTCGGGGTTAATGTCGGGATGGCCGAGAAGCAGATTCTGCTGCGCGTGAAATTCGCGGAACTCGACCGGGTGAGAGAAATTCAATACGGCGTGAATCTTTTGGGTGCGCCGGGCGGAAACCTGATCGGATCGACGACGGGGCAGTTTACGAGTACGGCCCTCACGGGCACGTTGACGGTCCCCTCGACGACGGGTGGAAGCAGCGCGATTGCCACGATCACGCAGGCGCTCAGCTTGTTTGCCTTCGATCCGAAGCTGAATCTTGGAGCATTCTTGAAGGCGCTCGAAAGCCAGTCGATCCTACAGACGCTGGCGGAGCCGAATCTGGTCACGACCAACGGCAAGGAAGCTTCGTTCCTGGTGGGCGGTGAATTTCCGGTGCCGGTGGTTCAAGGCGGCAGCGGCGCAGGCGCGGTGACGATTCAATTCCGCGAGTTTGGTATCCGGCTGAAGTTCACTCCGAATCTGACGGATCACAAGACGATCAAGATGCATCTTGCGCAGGAAGTTTCGACACTCGATCCGGGCGATGGCGTCACGCTGAACGGTTTCGTGATTCCCGCTCTTTCGACACGGCGCGCCGAGACCGATGTGGAACTCGGCGAAGGACAGAGTTTTGTGGTCGCCGGCCTGGTAAGCAACGCCGAGTCCGATACGTTCACGAAGATTCCGGTGCTGGGCAGCCTGCCGATTATCGGGTACCTGTTCAAATCCAGAGACGAAAAGAAAAACCGGACCGACCTGGTGGTGCTGGTGACGCCTGAAATCACCGAACCGCTGGGGCCGAACGATCCGAAGCCATCCGTGTACATGCCGCGGGACTTCCTGGTCCGGCTGGACCCGAAGGACATTCCTCAGCAGCCCAGCAAGAAGAAGAAACAGCAGTAGCTGCCGCCTGAACTAGAGGAAAGAACCACAGAAATGAGTGCACGCGTCCATCACGAAGCGGAGATTGCAGCTTTGCTCATCGCGCCGGACCGCGCCCTGGCCCAGCAGTTTCTGGCGACGCTGCCCCAGACGAGAGCGTTCCAGATCCTGGCCGACCTGAAGAGCTATCCGCCGCAGCAAACCCTGGAAATCCGGATCAAGCAACTCAAGCCGAACGTGGTGCTGCTGGACCTTTCGAGCGATCTGAACGCCGCGGTGGAAGTAGTCAAGTTCATCGCCGCGATGTCCCCTCCAGTACACGTGGTGGGTCTGAATACGCACAACGATTCGACTGCGATCCTGCAATCGCTGCGCGCCGGGGCGAGTGAATTTCTGTACGCGCCCTTCGAACTGGCGACGCAACGCGAGGCGATCGCGCGTTTGCGCAGGCTGGTTCAACCGGAGGCGCCCACGCAAACCGAAGCAGGCCATGTGGTCGCGATGGCCAGCTCGAAGCCCGGCTCCGGAGCGTCCACGGTGGCGACGCAGGTGGCGTTTTCTCTGCAAAGGCTTACCGGCAAGCGCATTCTGCTCGCCGATTTCGATCTCACCGGCGGCACCATCGGCTTTTACTTGAAGCTGAGTCACAATTATTCGCTGGTCGACGCACTGCAACATTCCGAGCATATGGACCTGGCGCTGTGGAACTCGCTCACGGTAAACTACGGCGGCGTCGATATTCTACCCGCGCCGGCGGCGCCCTACGCAGAGCCGCTCGACGGCGCGAGGCTGCGGGTGCTGATCGACCATGCGCGCAATCTGTACGACTGGGTGATCCTCGATCTGCCGGCGATTTTTAATCGCACCAGTCTGATGGCGATCTCCGAATGCGAGCGCGCGTTTCTGATTTCGACTTCGGAATTGCCGAGCCTCCATCTGACGCGCAAAGCGCTCACGATGGTGGACCAGTTGGGGTTTCCGAAGGACCGGTTTCAAGTCCTGGTGAATCGTGTCGATAAGCGTGACGACATCAGCACGGCGGACATGGAAAAGCTATTCGGGTGCGCGATCCACGCCAAGCTTCCGAACGACTATTTTTCGCTGCACCGCGTGGTAACGCTGGGGCAGCCGCTCGGGACCGAGGGAGAGTTGGGTAAGGCGATCGAGCAGGTGGCCGCGCGTTTGAGCGGTTCTCTCGCGCCGACAAAGAAGCCCGCGCAGCCGGCGCGTGAGATGAGGCCGGCGTTTTCTCAGGTATGAGGGTTTTAACGGATTTCTATGTTTTCATCGCTCGATAACGGCAATAAGAATACGCAACAGGTCTCCTGGGAACAGAGACTGATGAAGAACGCGGGCAAGCCGAAAGGTACCCTGAAGCCCGAGTATCAAGAGCTGAAATTCACGCTCCATCGCAAGCTGGTCGACAAGATCAACCTGGAAGCGCTGGCGACGATCGACAACCAGCGGGTGCGCAGCGAAGTTCGCCAGGCCGTGATCTCGTTGATCGATTCCGAGCCTACGCTGCTGAGCTCGCTCGAAAAACAGCAGATCAGCGACGAGGTTCTGGACGAAGTATTCGGCCTGGGCCCGCTGGAACCATTGCTGCAAGATCCGGGCATCTCCGATATTCTGGTCAACACATATAAACAGGTGTACATCGAGCGGCGCGGACTGCTCGAGCTAACCAACGTCGCGTTCCGCGACAATCAGCACCTGCTGCGCATCATCGACAAAATCGTCAGCCAGGTGGGCCGCCGCATCGACGAATCGTCGCCGATGGTGGACGCCCGCTTGATGGACGGATCGCGCGTCAACGCGATCATTCCTCCGCTGGCGGTCGACGGGCCGCTGCTCTCCATCCGCCGTTTTTCTCAGGACAAGCTAATGCCGGCGGATCTGGTGGAGCGCAAGGCGCTGACGCCGGGCATGATGGAGCTGCTCGAAGCCTGCGTGAAGGCGAAGATGAACATCATCATCGCGGGCGGAACGGGCGCTGGAAAAACCACGCTGCTCAACGCGCTCTCGGCCTTCATTAATCCGAAAGAACGCATTGTGACCATCGAAGACGCGGCGGAGCTGCAACTCAAGCAGCCGCACGTGGCGCGCCTCGAAACCCGGCCTCCCAATATGGAAGGCAACGGCGCGGTCCGGCAGCGCGAACTGCTGGTGAACAGCTTGCGTATGCGCCCCGATCGCATCGTGGTCGGCGAAGTCCGCGGCGAGGAAGCGCTGGACATGTTGCAGGCGATGAACACGGGTCACGATGGATCACTGACTACGGTCCACGCGAATACGCCTCGCGACGCCGTGTCGCGCCTCGAAGTCATGGTGTCGCTCGCCAACGCGAACATGCAGCTTACGTCGATTCGCCAGCAGATTGCGGCCGCGGTTCACGTGCTGGTACAGGCTTCGCGCCTGAGCGACGGTTCGCGCCGCGTGGTTTCCTTAACCGAAGTCACCGGGATGGAAGGCGACGTCGTCACGCTGCAAGACTTGTTCGTCTTCGAAAAGCGCGGTCTGGATCCGGATGGCAAAGTGGTGGGACGCTTCGCGGCCACCGGCATCCGTCCCAAGTTCTACGAAAAGCTGTTGAGCGCCGGCATCCGTTTGCGTCCGGACCTGTTCGATGAAGTTCTAGAAGTTTGAGTTTGGAGGCATAAGCAAAATGAGTTTTGGATTTCTGCTGATCGGAATCTGGGCCGCAGCCATGGTGGCGTGGTTCCTGGTCTCCAAATACATCAAGTCGAGCGATCTGGACCGCATTAAAGCCCGCCTCTCCGGGACTAACAAGACCAAAAAGGCGAAGACCGGAAAAGCCGGCGAAGCCAGCGTCATGCAGCAGGAGAACGGGTCGAAAAACAAGCTGGCGCAGAAGATCGTCGACAAGTACCAGCTCGCTCCGAAGATCGGGAATTTTCTGGAGCAGGCGGGAATGCGCTGGGCGCCCGCGAGGCTGGTGCATACCTGTCTGATCGGATTCATGGCCGGGTGCGTTCTGGGCTGGATGTTCACCTCCTCGATCCTGGTGGCCGTCGGCGTGGGTTTGGTGGGCGCCGGCGGGCCGGTCCTGTTTATCGCGCGCAAACGGAAAGCGCGGCTGCACCGGTTTGAGGAGCTGTTTCCGGACGCGCTTGAATTTGTGTCGCGCTCCATGCGCGCCGGACACGCGTTCTCGGTTTCGCTCGAGATGATCCATCGCGAGTTTCAGGAGCCGATCGCGGGCGAGTTCCGCCGGACGTTCGAGGAACACAACCTGGGCTTGCCGATCGAGATCGCGCTCCAGAAGCTGGCCAAGCGTGTGCCTTCGCTCGACGTACACTTTTTCGTTTCCGCGGTGCTGCTGCAAAAGCGCACCGGCGGCAACCTCGCCGAGATTCTGGACAAGCTGGCTTACGTGATTCGCGAACGCTTCAAGCTGCGCGGACGCATCCGCGCCGTCAGCGCGCACGGACGCATGACCGCGACCGCGCTCAGCGCGATTCCAGCGGCTGTTGCCATTTTGATGTTTTATACCAATCCCGACTACGTGAAGTTCTTTTTCAAGGACGATACCGGCAACATCATGCTGGGAGCGGCCGTGTTCCTGCAATTTGTCGGCTACATGATCATGAAGAAAATCGTCAACATCGAGGTCTAATTCCATGCCTTTACTACTTGCCTTCTTAGTCTTTATCGCAGTGGTGGCGCTGGTATCGCTAGCGGGGATGAAGATGTACGTCCGCCCGAAGGAAGCGATGGAGCGCGTGGCGGGCGGAATCGACCCGGCCGATCATGTTCCGACGCACCCCAGCCTGGCGATTCACGAGCTGATCAAGAGGCTCGGCAATTTTATCCCGCAATCGCCCAAGGACGTGACGGTGATGCAGCGGCGGCTGATCCGCGCCGGCATCCGGAATGAGAATGCGCTGAAAATTCTGTACGGCGCCAAGTTTGTTTGCGGCGTCTCCTTCCCGCTGGTCATGGGCCTGGCGATTTCCGCCAGCTCCACGGAAACCTCCAATAAGATTTTCGGCGTACTGGGCGCGGCCGCGGCGGGTTTTTTCCTGCCCAACGAATACGTGCGCCGCGTGGCGCAGAAGCGGCAGAAAGAGATCGCGCGCGGTTTAGCGAACGCGCTGGACCTGCTGGTGGTTTGCGTCGAGAGCGGACTCGGTCTGGATCAGGCGATTCTTCAGGTTTCGAAGGAGCTGGAGCACGCGCACCCGGAAATCAGCGAAGAGTTCGGATTCGTCAATCTGGAGCTGAAGGCCGGTAAGCGCCGCGTGGACGCCTTGCGCAACCTGGCGGAGCGCACCGGTGTCGACGATCTTAAGAAGCTGGTGGCGGTGCTGATTCAGGCGGACCGCTTCGGTACCGGCGTGGCCCAGAGCTTGCGCGCCCATTCCGATTTCATGCGCGTCCAGGCGAGGCAGATCGCCGAGGAAAAGGCCGCCAAGCTGGGCGTCAAACTGATCTTCCCTATCTTTTTTTGCATACTTCCGTCGTTGTTTGTCGTGACGGTGGGTCCGGTTGCCGTGAAGATTGTACGGGAACTGATACCGATGATGAATAGCATCTAGTACGGACTAAAGGTTAGGACTAAAGTAGCCGAATTTACTCTTGTCAGGAAAGGAGAAGGACATGGACAGTTCAATGGTTAGAATCGTTTGTGCCGTACTGGCGATCCTGTTTCTCGGGATCATCGTGCTGCGCCGCAAAAAGAACGTAGACGAATAACAACGTCTTTATAGAGGAAGGCGCGTTGGCGTTTTAAGCGGCGTCTTCCTCATTCCGATCCAGCCGGGATAGCCAACACGCGGGAGCAAACCACGGGCGGCGTAGTTGTCATGGGGTAGAAGTGTGTCTGAAGTTTTTAGAAAGAAAAACATGGAGTTTACGTATGTTTCGTAAGCATTGGATTCTGGCGATAGCGAGTGTTGCGATGGTGGCTGCGTCCCTGCGGGCGGGGACCTTCGGAACGGTGGTGCCGATAGGAGGCGAGGCGGCTGACATCGCTCTCGATCCCGTGCGGGGCGTGCTGTACATCGCCAACTTCACCGCCAACCGGATCGACGTGATGACGCTATCCAACAGCACGGTGCAAGCATCGATCAACGTGCCGAACCAGCCGAGTTCCCTCTCGGTTTCGCCGGACGGGCACTGGCTGCTGGTCGCCAACTATGGCAACAATACAACGGGCTCGTCGACCAACGCCTTGGTGTTGATCGACCTGACCAATAACTACGCCAAGCAGACGTTTACTCTCAGCAATCCTCCGCTGACCGTTTCCTTTGGTCTGGATGGAAATGCGCTGGTGGTGACCACCGGAGAGTTCATCATTTTCAATCCCTCGGTCGGCACCACGAACCTGATCCAGACGATTCCGCAGGTCACGACGCTCGCGATTCCTCAGCCTCCGGCGAGCTTTCCCGCGAACTTCACCCAGGCGAGCGCCGCTGTTTCTGCCGACGGGCTGACCATCGCCGGCATGGGCGGGACGGGCAACGCGGTCCTCGAATATCGATACAACGTCGCAACCCATGGCCTGAGCGCTACTTCCTATACCGCCGCTCCGCCTCCGGGCCCGAGCGTGGTGAGCTTGAGCGCCGACGGCAGCCTGGGCACTTTTTTCTGGGGTTTGCAGGATGCCAATTTCAATAGCCCCGCGCAGTTTCCGAACCCCTCCGGATCGTTTACGGTCGGCACCACGCTGATCGATTCGTCGCGCGGTGTGATCTACGCGCAGATTCCCTTGGGAGCGACCGCGTCCAGCGTCACTACGACAGTGACGACCACCGTAGGAAATACGACGACGACGGTGATCACTTCGCCCAACGGAACCACGACAACCACGGTCTGCACGGTGAGCGGAAATACGCAAAGCTGCAGCACGACCAGCGGGACCGCGACTCCGAGTACGACGGCTGCGGCGCCAGTTCTCCAGATTGTCGCTTCGGACAATCTCACCGTCATCGATCAGCTCAGCCTGAATGAGAATCTGACCGGGAAAAGCCTGCTGTCGCCGGACAACAATACAATGTATTCGATCTCCGCGAGTGGCATCACGATCCTTCCCGTGGGGAGCCTTGCCAAATATCCGCGCCTCGCCGTTTCGGCGGAGGATCTTCTGTTCCTGGGAAATTTTTGCAATCGCAGCGCCCTGACCCAGACTTTTACCATTACCGATCCGGGCGGCAATCACACGCCGTTCAGTATCTCGACGGCAACGCCGGGCATTACCTTCTCGCCTTCGAGCGGCGTGACGCCGGCCAATGTTACGGTCTCGGTGGATCCCAGCCAGTTCGCGGCGTCGAAGGGAACGGTGTCGGCTACGCTGGTCATCAGCTCCGGTACCGCCATCAATCTGTCGCAGTCCATCCGCATCCTGATCAATTCGCAGGATCCGTCCCAGCGCGGGACGATTGTCGATGTACCAGGCACGGTGGTCGATGTGCTGGCCGATCCGCAGCGCAACGCCTACTACGTCCTGCGGCAGGACAAGAACCAGGTGCTGGTCTTCAACGGTTCGAATAACACGCTGACGACCACGTTGCGCACCTGCACGACACCCAAAGGAATGGCCATCACGTTCGATCAGCAGGATCTTCTGGTCGGTTGCGACAACGCGCATATGATGAGCGTGTTCGATCTCGACCTGTTGGCGCCGCTACAATCGATCCTGGTCCAGGACTATGTTCAATCGGTGGCCTCCTCGGCCAACGCGACTCTGGTCCACGTGCGTCCGGCGGCCAGTGTGAACCCCGGTATCGGTCAAGTCAACATGAGCACGCACACGGTGACCCAGCTCGCATCGCTGGGCGTCTACCAGAACAATTTGCCGGTGGACACGGTGTTGAGCGCGTCGTCGAACGGCGGCAGCATCCTGATTGCGTCCTCTACCGGTGCGACGATGCTCTATGACGCCAACTCTGGTACGTTCACCGCCTCGCGCAAGGATTTCACCAGCCTGGGTGGCGCGTATGCAGCTTCGAACTTCAATCAGTTTATCGTTGGGAACAATCTGCTGGATGCCTCGCTGGTGCCGCAGGGCACCATTGCTTCCGGTGCAACCATCTCCTCCGGTTTTGCCTTCGTAAACCAGGCCGGCTATTATCTGTCCGGCACCGCGACGGCGAACCCGGGAACCATCGAACAGGTGAATCTGACCACCGGCAACGCGATCCAGCCCACCGCGACGGTGGAAGCGCCCATTTTGACTTCGACCAACAGCGGGTCCGTCTGGACGCGGAGTCTGGCGCCGCTTCCGAACCAAACCTCGATCATCGCGCTTTCGACCTCAGGATTCACGGTCCTTCCCTGGTCGTATGCGGCTTCGGTTCCTTCGCCGCAGATCAACGCGATCGTGAGCGCCGCCGACGGGAAATCCGCGGCCGCGCCGGGCGGACTGATTACCGTATACGGCTCGAATTTGAGCCCGACTAATCAGGCGACCAGCCAGATTCCGGTGCCGACCGCGCTCGCCAATAGCTGCATTACGGTAAACGGCCAGCCGATTCCTCTCATCTTCGTATCGCCCACGCAGGTGAACGCTCAGATGCCCTTCCAGGCGGTCGGAGCCGAGACTGTGGTGGTACACACTCCGGGCGGCGTCAGCGGTAACTTCAACCTGGTCGTCCAACCGAACTCTCCGGCTGTCTTCCTCAGCGGAGTCGCCGGACCGCAGACCAATTTGCCGACCATCATCCGCCTCGCCAACAATACTCTCGCGACGGATTCCAATCCCATCCATCCAGGCGACCAACTGGTGATCTATCTGACCGGCCTGGGTCAGACCAACCCGGCGGGAACGACCGGATATCCCGCGCCGGGCAATCCTTTGTCGAACGCTCTGACCGCGACCCAGGTAACGCTGGCAGGGATGAATTTGCCCGTGACCTATGCCGGACTGGCGCCGGGAGAAGTCGGCGTCAACCAGATCAATGTCAGCGTTCCAGGCGGTACACCGACCGGGCTCAGTATGCCGCTCACCATCAATCAGGGCAACGGCACGATCACCGTATCGATGCGCGTGATTCCGTAATTCAAGAATCGAGGGAAAAGAGGACACCATGAAAATCCTTCAGATGCTGCTTGTATGCTCGGCGGTAGTCGCGCCGCGGGTGATGGCTCAGAGCTGGGAGGTCGGCGGTGGAGTCGGCGGCGGATTCTACACCTCGCAGTCTGTCAGTTCGTCGGCTGGATCCGCGTCGGCGAAGATTCAGCCAGGATTGTCGGGCTCGGTATGGGTCGGCAACACCTGGCAGGGACACTGGAGCGGCGAGCTCCGTTATGACTACGGGATGGGGGATCTGGCGCTAAGCTCGGCTGGCACCTCGGTAACTTTCGGCGCCCACACCCAGCAGTTTCATTACGACATCATGTGGCACGCCACGTCTTCGGAATCGCGGATACGGCCTTATGTCGCCGCGGGCGCCGGCGTGAAACTCTATCAGGGTACGGGAGCGCAGTTGGCCTACCAGCCGCTCAGCAACTACGCCCTGCTCACCCAGCAACAGGACCTGACGCCGCTGGTGAGCGCCGGCGCCGGCGTGAAATTCCAGCTTAGTCCTCATGTGCAGATCCGCCTGGATGTGCATGACTATCTGACGCCGTTCCCGAAAAACGTGATCACTCCCAACGTCGGGTCCAAAGTCGGCGGGTGGTTGCAGGATTTCGTGCCGATGATCGGCATCAGTTACACCAACTAATTTTTCGCGTCTGCCCGCATGCCACACATGGCGGCTTCAGTATCTACATGGAGCCGCGACCGGCAGGAAGCGGGTAGGCGCGAAATGACCGGGACAGCTTACCAGCCTTTCTTTAACAATTCTTTTACGATCTCTCAAAACTTCGCGTTCCGCGGCGTGGTTATATGAGGTAGTGACGCTCTTTCGGGTGGCCCAAGCCGCTCTTCTCCTGACCGCTGTGTGCCGCGGCGCCGATTATGTCGGCAGCGAAGCCTGCAAGACTTGTCACGCGACTGTTTGGAACCAATTCTTCCGCAATCCCCATTACAAAAGCATCGCCAGCGGCAAGGAAGCTCCTGAAAATACCGGCTGCGAAGGCTGCCACGGACCCGGGAAGGCCCACATCGAAGCTCGCGGTGGCAAGGCGACGATTATCGCCTTCTCCGAAATCGGACCCGAGAAAACGCTCGACGCCTGCCTCCGTTGCCACGCCCAGACGCTTTCGCGCGCTAATATCCGCCGCAGCCTTCATACCCAGGAGGATGTGGTCTGCTCCACTTGCCACTCCATCCACAACTCGAAAGCGCCGAGATTTCTTCTCGCGAAGAAGCAGACCGAGCTATGTTACACCTGCCATGCCTCGGTCAAAGCGCAGTTCTCGATGCCCTTCAAGCATCGCGTCAACGAAGGCGTAGTCGAATGCACGGATTGCCATAATCCGCACGGCACTTTCGCCGCGTCCTGGAAAATGGCCTCCCGGCCCCGCATGGTCGATCAGAAGGAAGGAAATGAGGAGCCGTGCCTCAAGTGCCACGCCGACAAGCGCGGTCCGTTCGTTTATGAACACGCCGCCGTGCGCGTCGACGGATGCGAAATCTGCCACATGCCGCATGGTTCCACCAACCCGAAAATGCTGAAGCGGCCCACCGTCTTTACCGTTTGCCTGGAATGCCACAATGGCGCCGGAACCTTTGGCCGCACTAACAATGGCGTGTACCAGACGCCTTCTACCCACAACATGGCGGATCCGCGATATCAGAACTGCACCACCTGCCATGCTCGGATTCACGGGTCCAATGCCGATCCGTTCTTCTTCCGATGAGACGGATTTTCCTATTTACGCTGTGCTCGCTGGCGCTGGCCCAGCCTCCTGTCGCTCCGACAACCGAGCAGACCGGCAACGCGCGCGGCGAGAACCAGGGAAACTACAACATTATTGACTCCTTCGAGGTCGGCTACCGTTTCGCGAGTGTCGGCGGCGATGGAGGTATGTACGACAGCACCGTCAACTACGGTGATGGCATCCGCCTTTTATCGAGCTCTCTCACCATCCAATCCCGCGACGGTCACGGCACCCTGTTCGACCATCTCCTGCTCACCACGCAAGGTTTGGGGAACGATCCCTATCAATCCGTCATTCTGCGCATCGAGAAAAATCGTCTCTATCGCTACGACATGATGTGGCGCCTCACTGATTACGTCGATCCCGCAGCCACCATCTCCTTCGGCGAGCATGCGATGAACACCCAGCGCACCATGCAGGATCACGATCTGACGCTGTTTCCCCAAAGTAACTTCAAGTTGTTCCTCGGCTACTCTCGCAACCTCGAAACCGGGCCGGCGCTCACTACCATTCAGTTGTTCAATTCCCAAGGCGACGAATTTCCGCTCTTCGCCAATGTACATCGCGAAGTCAACGAATACCGGCTCGGCGGCGAGGTGCATCTGTTCGGCATGCGCCTCAATGTGATGCACGGATGGGAGGATTACAAGGAAAATTCGCCTCAATCGCTCACCTCGCCTTCGGCCGGAAATAATCCCGCCGACCTTAACACGCTCGCCTCGTTTCAATCCACGCAGCCCATCCATGGCACCAGCCCTTATTGGCGCGTCGGTTTGTTCCGGGAAGGGAAAAAACTCTGGGCCGTCAACGGACGATTCACTTACGTCGCCGGCAAGGATGCGTTCTCGTTGGATGAAATGTCCGCCGGCACCGACTTTCGCGGCACCCCGACCCAGCTTCAAGTGGTCAGCTTCGGCAACGCCGACCGTCCGGCTCTGACCGCTAATCTCACCCTCAGCATTTTCCCCACCGACCACATCGTGCTCACCAATCAGTCCTCCTTCGCGAACATCCGCATGATCGGCGATTCGTACTTCACTGAGATCGAAAACGGCTCCATGGTGAGCCCCGTGCTGCCCTTCCAATACCTCGGCATCCGGACCTTCGCCAACACCACCGATGCAATGCTGCATCCCACGAAATGGTTCAGCATCCATGGCGGGTTCGAATACTCGGATCGGCACATTGGCTCCGTGCAAGGCCAGAGCAACCTCGGCGATCCCGCGCCCGCGCAGCCGGCGATCGAGCAGAGCAGTCAGCTTAAAGCCGGGACGCTCGGGTTCCGCGTGAAACCCATCAAGCCTCTGACCATCAGCGTCGATGGCGAGGTCGGGCGCACCAGCAAACCCTTTTATCCGATCAGCGACGGCAACTATCAGGCCTTTCGCGCGCGCGCTGAATACAAGGTGAAGTTATTCCGCGTCGGCGCCTACGCCAAGTCGGATTACAACATCAATTCGGACATGCTGACCAGCTTCGCCTCCCACGCACGCCAGTACGGAGCCGATGGTTCCTGGATTCCGACTTCCTGGTTCTCGATCGATGCCAGCTACACCAAGCTGCATCTCAATACGCTCGGCGGTCTCAACTACTTTGACGCGGGCGTCAATGTGACGGGAGAAAGCTCTTACTACATCAGCAATATTCACAGCGCGAATCTGAGCGCCCATTTTACGTTTCTCAAGCGAGCCGATATTATTGCCGGATACAGCCATGTGCAGGATGTCGGCGACGGGCGCGCAACCCCGGCCGGCGCCGGACTTTATTCGGCTCTCCCGGCATTCCAGGCCGCGCAGACCTTTCCTCTCCGTTATCTTTCGCCCCAGGTCCGCCTATCGATCCGCATCACGCCGAAACTTCGGTGGAACACCGGATACCAGTATTACGGCTATCGCGAGCAGTTCTCGGCCGCGCAGGATTACCGCGCCAACACTGGATTTTCGTCCCTGGCGTTCTCATTTTGATCCTATAGAAACGCCCGCAATCCACCGATGAAGAGAAGGTGGACTTCGATGCAAATTCGTTGAACATCACTACGCTGCTGGTGGCTGCCCTGGCGCTTGTCGCCATGATGCTGCTAATGCGCAAGAAGTACGATAGCAATCTGCCTCTGCTGTTTTACTTCATCGCGGTCATTTTCACGAATATGACAGACCGCAGCGTCAATCCCTATCTGATGGTAGTCGGCCTGGGCCTGGCACTTCTGCTGCGATTCGAATTCATGAATCCGGGATTTACGAAATTAGTCGCCGGTTTGACCACCACCGCGATGGGCGTAATTGTCTACGTGTTCCTGGTGGAAGTGTTCGGCTCAGGCCAAGCCCCATTTTAGAAGGTTGTCGGGATCTTCCACCACCACGGCGTCGTACTTTTCGAGCATCGGCATCAGAATATTTTCAAGCTCGTTCTTCCACAATTTCCCCTCATAAAACTGCGCTTTCATCGATTCCCGTGACTCCAAATCCGGAAATCCGCGCATAAAAAAGAAAATATCCGGATCTTCGATGGAAAGAAATGGACCCAGAATTTTCATTCCAATTTCCGCGTGCGCCGGAATTGACCTGGAACGAAATATTTCCAGGAACTCAGCCCGCTTCCCGGGCTTGGTTTTATACGTGCGCATCTCGACGATCATGTCAGTTCCCGGCGGGCTTCTCCGCGTGATCGATCACCAAAATCTCAATCGGCATCTTACGCGATTCGATCCGTAATCCGACGCCAGGGCATTCGCTTCTGGGCCGAAGCGGTTTCACGGCCGACGAAGAGACGACTTGCTGAGCGCCTTCTGCTCAGCTAAGAATTCATCCGTCGGCAAATTCCTCCCGCGCGCGCAACCGCCTTGGCTTCTTTGAGCAAGGACATACCGGCGCCGCCCGGCGAGAAATCTTCTTCCATTTGCCGATCCCACACCGCCGCATCCTGTTCGATTAGCCACGCCATCCTATCCTTTACTTCTCCACCGCCATCCCCGCCTCATTCCACGCCCTCCACCCGCCGTCGAGCGAGATGGGATTCTCATAGCCCATCTTCCGCAACGCATCCGCCACCAGCGCCGAACGGAATCCTCCGCCACAATACAACACCATCGTGGTGGACTTGTCCGGCACCTTAGTCTCGATGTCCCTCTCGATAATTCCCTTCCCCAGATGGATCGCGCCGGCGGCGTGACCGGCGGCCCATTCATTGTCTTCGCGCACGTCGATCAACAGATGTCCTTCGCGCGGCATTTTCTTATATTCATTGATGCCGATTTCCTTCACCCGCGACTTCGCGTCGTTCACCAGCGCCAAAAATCCCTCGCTATGTTTCATCAGATCCTCCGTATACGGGCGCCCGCGCCCGCCAGTTTCGCCTCGATTTTCTCATATCCCCGATCGATGTGATACACGCGGTCGATGCTGGTTTCGCCCTGCGCGGCCAGCCCCGCCAGCACCAGCGACGCACTGGCGCGCAGATCGCTCGCGATTACTTCCGCGCCCGAAAGACCCGTGACTCCGGCGACAATCGCCCTGCGCCCGTCGAGCCGGATGTTCGCGCCCATGCGCGCCAGCTCCTGCGCGTGCATGAAGCGGTTCTCGAAAATCGTTTCGGTGATAATCGCGATTCCTTCCGCCTGGGTCATGAGCGCCATGAACTGCGCCTGCAAATCCGTCGCGAAGCCCGGATGCTCCTCCGTGGTCATGTCGACGCTTTTCAATTTTCCGTTGGTCTTGACCCGTAGCGTGTCGGCCGCCGCCTCCTTCACATCCACGCCGCAGGAATGAAGCTTCGAAATCAGCGCGCGCAAATGCTCCGGCGTGCAGCCCGAGATTTTCAAATCGCCTTTGGTAATCGCGCCCGCGACCAAAAACGTTCCCGCTTCGATCCGGTCCGCGATAATAGTGTGCGTCGCGCCGTGCAACTTCGCCACGCCCTGCACGCGAATCGTCGACGTCCCCGCGCCTTCGATCGAAGCACCCATCTTGGTGAGCAAATCCGCCAGATCGACCACCTCCGGCTCGCGAGCCGCGTTGTTGATCACCGTCTCGCCCGACGCCAGCACCGCCGCCATCAGCAGGTCCTCGGTTCCCGTCACCGTAATCCGGTCGAACGAAACTTCAGCCCCGCGCAATCCTTCGGGAGCCTGCGCTTCGATATAACCGTGTTCCTGCCGGACGGATGCGCCCAGCTTCTCCAGCGCGGAAACGTGCAGATTGATCGGTCTCGTCCCAATCGCGCATCCACCGGGCAGCGAAACCCGCGCCCGTCCGCACCGCGCAACCAGGGGACCCAGCACCAGGCTCGAAGCCCGCATCGTCTTGACCACTTCGTAGGGAGCCTCGGGCTGGCTCAATTCGGCCGCCTCGACGATCACCCTCCCGTTGTCGTGCTTGACGCTCGCCCCCGTGTGGGCCAGCAATTTTTCCATTGTGCGGATGTCCCGGACCTTCGGAATCCGTCCCAAGATCACTTTTTCGCTAGTCAGCAGTGAAGCCGCGAGCGCGGGCAGAGCCGAATTTTTCGACCCGCTCACGGCGATCTCGCCTTCCAGTGGCGTTCCACCTTGAATTAAAAATTTATCCATGAATATTTTGGCTTTTCCGAAAACACATTTCACGCAAAGGCGCAAAGCTCGCCAAGATTTTTCTTGTCTTTCTTTGCGAGGCTCTGCGCCTTTGCGTGAAATGTGTTTTATTCGAGCGCTTCCTTTATTCTCCCTTGCGCAGCCCGAAGCAGCTCTTCGGCTTGCTCCCGCGACACTCGTTTTTCCTCCATCACGATCGCTGTCCGAACGTTCCTCCCGGACTCTTCGAGCAACGCCGCCGCCCGCGCCTCCGTCACTCCCGCCGCCTGTTCGATAATCCGCCGCGCCCGATCCTCCAGCTTCTTATTGGTCGGCTGAACGTTCACCATCAGGTTCCCATATACGTACCCCAGCTTGATCATGACCCCCGTGCTGATCATGTTCAGAACCATTTTCGTCGCCGTCCCCGCCCGCAGCCGCGTCGATCCGGTGAGAATCTCCGGCCCCGGTTTCGGTTCCATCGGAAACTCTACCGCCCTCGACAATTCCGAATCGGGCGTGCAACTGATCCCCGCGGTCAGCGCGCCCATCTTGCGGGCCGCCTCAATCGCTCCCAAAACATACGGAGTTCGCCCACTGGCCGCAATACCCACCAGCGCGTCCCCCGCCCCGAACCCGGACGCCAACAAATCCCGCGCCCCCGAGTCCGGATCGTCCTCTGACGCCTCCGTCGCCCGGCTGAGCGCCATTTCCCCGCCCGCGATAATCCCTCGAACCATCTCTGGAGGCACATGAAACGTCGGCGGACACTCGGCCGCATCCAACACCCCCAGCCGGCCGCTGGTCCCCGCGCCGATATACGTCAGATGCCCTCCCCGCTCCATTCTCGCCGCAATCGCGTCCACCGCCGCCGCGATCCTCGGAATTTCGATCGCCACCGCCGCCGCAATCTCCGCATCCGCCGAGTTCATCACCGCCAGCATCTCGACAGTCCCCAGTTCCCCGATCCGCGCCGACCCCGGATGCGGCTGCTCCGTCAAAAGTCTTTTCAGCATGCGACTCCCCCATACTACAAGTTCCGATGTACTAGGTGAAACACAGGTAAATTGGCTGACTCTTACCCGAGGAATCCGAAGGAGATAACCCCAAGGAGCCGTATGGGCATGGTACCAGGTACTCCGCGCTTCGTAATCTGTCTGAAATTTGCATATATCTTGCTTACTATCTGTGGTTTACACCATAGTTTCAAGGGTACCAAAAAATACCCACATTGGCCCTTGACGGACTATCGTACCCGCCCGTATACTACAAAGGTGCCACGAGCGGGATTATTGTGTAACTCGCAGGTGGAGTTACCAGTTGACTGGCATAATTGGTTCGAAAATTAAATTGGAGGAATGCACATGAAGTATTTTGGTTTAGCTGCGGCGGCACTGATGATGACCATCGGCGCTTCCGCATCGTCAATTACTGTATCTTGTTCGGTAGCTGGTGCAAATGGCGCCAATAGCTTTGCCACTGCGGCGTTGAGCTGTGCGCAGCTTACGACTGCGGAACTTGGCTCTAACACGCTGAATTCGGTAACGATTCAACTCGAAGATAGTTTCGACCAGGGCACCGGCGCCCAGACCAATATCTTCGATTTTAACTACACCGCGATCGATCCCGACGTCGCCCTGGGCCTCGGCACTCCCCCCAACACTTGCATCACGGTTGGTACGGGTGTGGCAACTAGCTGCCAGGACACAGTTAGTGGCACGATCATCGGTGGAACTGAATATCAGTTGGGTAATGTAATCACCACCGATCTGGCGGCTTATGTGGGTTCGGGGAACTTCACCGTAGCCAACGTTTCCGCTAATCCGGATAGCACCGCGCCCGGCTCGTCGCTCACCGCTTCGGGTCAGCTCGGCAGCACCGCGTTCGTGACCTACACCTACAGCACTCCCTCGGGCAGCGCTCCTGAGCCCGGTTCGATGATGCTCCTCGGCAGCGGATTGCTCGCTGCGGGCCTTATCGGACGCAAGACGCTCGCTCGCAAGTAGTCTTTCTTTTACCCGCTTTAGGCACTTTCAATGGACCAGGGGATAACCCTCTGGTCCATTTTCTTTGGTGCACCAATAAAAAGAGCGCTTCTCCCACATGGAGAGAAGCGCTCTTGGTGCTTGCCGCTAACGAATCTTACGCGCTGAACGAACTGCCACACCCGCAGGTGGACTTCACGTTCGGATTATTGAACTTAAATCCGGAGCCTTCCAGCGTTTCGACAAAATCCACCTGGGCGCCATCCAGATACAGCAGGCTCGCCTGATCCACGTATACCTTCAGGCCGTCGAAAGTGTACGTCTTATCCAGCATCCCCGGGCTGTTCTCGAACGCCATGGAATAGCTGAACCCGGAGCACCCGCCGCCCACGACAGCTATGCGCAGTCCGGCCGGTTTCGGTTCCTGGGTGTCTAAAATCTCTCTCACCTTGGAGATCGCAGTCTCTGTTAACTGAACCATTGGGATTTCCCTCGTTCCCATTGTACTATGCCCCCGTCTATCGGACAATGGGTTTGTGGGGCGGCGCCATGCGCTGCCACCAGGGAAGTTGTTGAAACCCCTTCCGTTTGGGCTGCGTCGGAAGTGTAGTTATGAGCGGCCTATTAGAAGCCATTCCGTTCCCCGCCGCAGGCGAACGGACCCGTACCAGGACCCGAGTGGACCACAAGAATAGCGAAGAGGCGGACCTGGTCCGGCGCATTCAGGCTCATGACGAGCTTGCTTTTCGCGAAATCGTCGACCGCTATCAGTCCAAGATTTTCTCCATCATCTACGGAGTCCTCCGCAATCATAACGACGCCGAGGATATCGCTCAGCAGGTTTTTTCCAAGGTCTATTTTTCCATTCGTAATTTCGACTTCCGCAGCTCCTTGCTCACCTGGATTTATAAAATCACGGTGAATGAGTGTTACGATTATTTGCGCAAAAAGCGCGTCCGGAAGCTGGTCTACGAAAGCGATTTTTCAGAAGAAGACGCCCAGCGCATGGAAGCGTCCGATCCGGCTGTCGATCCCGCCGCGCCCATGGATAAACAGTTGGCCCAGCGCGATCTGGTGGCCAAGCTGCTCTCGAAAGTTTCCCAGGAAGACCGCAGCCTGATCATGCTCAAGGAAGTGGAAGGCCACTCCGTCGAAGAATTGGCCGCGATGACTGGATTGAACGAGAATACGATAAAGGTTAAACTATTCCGGACACGCCAGAAGCTGCTGAAAGCAGCTCAGCGTTTAAACCGGATCCGTTCGTAAGTAAGAAAAACAGCGGGCATTAGACTCGCGTGTACAGCAGTAATTTTAGAGGGAAGAAATATGCATCGCTTAATTCAAGATCACCTGGAAGAGGTGCTTGCGGAACCGGACGGCCAGGAGCTCGAACCGACAGCCGCGCACCTGGCCGAATGTAGGGAATGCCGCGAAGAAGTATTCGAGTTGCGCCGGCACGCCGCTATGCTCCGCGCTTTGCGCGCGCCGGATAACGACGAAACCATCGCTCCGCGCCCCGGCTTTTACGCTCGTGTGATGGAACGTATTGAGGCGCAGCGCCCCATCGATATCTGGCAGCTTTTTTTCGATTCTGCGTTCGGCCGCCGCATCGCTATGGCCTCCATGGCTTTGGCTGTGTTGTTCAGTATTTACCTGGTTTCCTCGGAAAGCCTCGCCCAGCCAGTCACGATCACGGTGGAAGATCGTTCCGGAATGACCTTCTCCCATGCTGGCCTGCCCGATAAGGACACGGTTCTGGTCGATCTCGTCACTTATCGGGAGCAGTAGAATGCCGGCAGGACTCTCAGAAGGAAGGCCCGCCGCGGCCGACCGGGCCACGTGGCAGAACCCTCGCATCTTCACGACGCTCCTGCTGGTATTTCTCGCCGGGGGCGCCACGGGAGCGGTGTCGATGAAGTTCGGTCTCCATCAGTTCCTGCACAAATCCAGCGCCCCGACCTCCAAGGAAGGGGTCCTCCAGAAATTCCGCACAGACCTGGATCTCACCCCCGCCCAAACTGAAAAAATCTCTCTCATCCTCGACGATTATCGCCATTATTATCAAAGCGTGCAGGATCAGGAAGACGACATTCGTGCCACCGGCAAAATGCGAATCCTACAGGAACTCAACCCCGCCCAACGCGATAAATTCCAAAAACTAATGGGAGAAATCCCCCCGCAATTGGCCCCCAAACCCTGACAATGAGCGGGATTTCGGCGCTGCGCTATTCTGGCTACTGGGTACTGGCTACTGGCTACTTCTTTTCTCATCTCCGGGCCTCCAGCGTCCGGTAAATCCCGAGCCGCGTTAGACCGTTTTCTGACCTCGCCGAACGCGACCCTGCTGACTCCCACGGCGACCATGGCCGAACACCTCCGCAACGAACTAGCCCGAGCCAATATCCCAATCCGACCCAACCGTATCCAGACCCTGGCAAAGTTCATCGATCCATTCACCCCTCTAGCGGAAGCCCCCGATTCTTTGCTCCATCTTCTAATCGCCCGCCACGGACCCAAATCCGAATTCCCCAGCTACCACCGAGCATTAGCAGCTCTGCTGGTAGGGCAGGTCCCCGACCTGCCCCGCGAAATGGCCCAAATAGCCCAGGAAATCGAAAATCAACTAGCCCAACGCGGCGTAGCGCTGAGAGAAAAACGAATTCGATCCGCAAATCCCATAGTCGCCGGCCCCATCATCCTGGACGGCTTCTTCACCCTATCCCCGGCCGAATTGGATCTTTTAGAAAAACTCAAGACTCAAACAGCCGTAACCGTAACCCTCCCCGACTGGCCCGGCTCCACAACGGCACGCGACCATCTCCTAAGCATCGGCTTTACCGAACAACATCTCGACAAGCCGCTCCGCCATTCAACTCGCACAGTGCGAGCCGCCCCGTCGCTCGACCAAGAAGTAGAACAAATCGCCCTCACCATCCTGGAACGCATCGCGAAAGGCCGCGAATTCCGCGAAATCGGAGTCCTCCTGCGTGTCCGCGACCCCTACGCAAGCGCCCTCGAATCCACTTTCGCGCGTCTAGGTATCCCCGCCAGATTCCATTTCGCCGACCCATTATCCGCGCATCCCGCCATCCAATATCTAACCGGCCTAATCCGGTCTCTGCTCTCCGGCTGGGACCACGCCGACCTTCTGACCCTCCTTAGAATGCCCGTCTCCGGCATAGGTGCAACCCCGGCAGGCGACATCTTAGACTTCGAAATCCGCGAGTCTCTTCCGTCCAGTGGGGCAGGTTCCCGACCTGCCCTTCGCGTATTCGAACTAGACCCCTGGAAAGCCGATCGCCTGACTCCCGCCGACTGGGCCACAACCCTGAAAACCCTTCGCGCATTTGTCCCCGTTCCCCAAATCACCGACCAAGCAGACCGCGACCAACTCCAAATCTGGCGCACCACAGCCGCAGCCCTAAACGCCTTCGACGAAGCTCTGGAGGTCGTCGCCGCCGCACTTCCGAACGAGCCGATGCCGCTAGCGAAATTTTGGCCCCACGTCGAGACCGCCGTCGCAATAGAAAAGCTCCGCAGCCCCGACCGCCGCCGCAACGTGGTCAACGTCCTTGATATCCACGAAGCCCGCCAATGGGAACTCCCCGTCGCCTTCGTCTGCGGCCTCAATGAGCGTCATTTTCCCCAATATCACCGCGAAAATCCCCTTCTTCCGGACCCCACCCGCACCGCCGCCCGCCAGCAGGAAGAGCATTTCCTATACGAGCTAGCCATCACCCGCGCAACCGAAGAAACCATCCTCAGCTATGCCCGATTCAACGACAAAGGCGACCCCCAACTCCGCTCCTTTTTCCTGGAAGAAGAAGGCAGCCTCTCGAACCTCCCGCGCCTACACCTTCGTTCCATACCAGTCCCCGACCTGTCAGTGGGGCAGGTTCCCGACCTGCCCGTGCTCAAACTCTCCCCGACCTCCATAGAATCCTTCCTCCAATGCCCCTTCCAATTCTTCGCCGCCAAAACCTTAAAACTCCGCAAGCCCCCTGAGAAACCGCGCGACCGCCTGAACGCATTAGTCCAAGGCAGCATCCTTCACCGCGCCTTAGCCGAAGGCAATCTGGATCGTGTCTTCGAAGAAGAATGCCAAAAAAATAACATCCCCCAAAACTATAGAACGGAGGCCGTGCGCCTCGAACTCCAGCGGCACTTCGAAGCTTTCCAATCCAACGAGAACTGGCCCTTAAACTGGCCCAGCCAAACCGAGCAGAAATTCGAACTCGCTCTGACGCCCGAGCTCTCGATCCGCGGCCGCATCGACCGTCTGGATAGGGGCCCCGATAATCAAGCCATCGTGATCGACTACAAATACAGCGCGGCCGCGAAAATAAAGGAGCGCATCGCTGGCGATCCCATCCAAGCCGGCCTCTACCTTCTGGCCGCGGAACGCTATTTCCACTTCAAACCCGTAGGCATGTTCTACTGCGGCCTGCGCCAATCCGTGACCTGGGAAGGCTGGCACACCAACATCCCCGGGATGAAATTGGGTGAAGCAAGAACCAGTCTGCGCGAACTGATCGACGCCGCCGAAAACAAAACCATCGAAGTCCACCAATCGATCCTGGCCGGCAATAAAGCAGTCCGCCCCGCGGACCGCGACAAATGCCGCTACTGCGACTACAACAACATCTGCCGGATAGAATCCAGCATGAAACAACATCCGGCTTTGTCAGTGGGGCAGGTTCCCGACCCGCCCTCGACCGAGCCGCGACCGCAGGGAGCGATCTCTTGATCCTCTCTGACGCTCAACGCGCCGCTGTAGAACGCGTAAACCAGGACGTCTGCGTAGTAGCCGGCCCCGGCTCCGGCAAGACTCGCGTGCTCATCGAGCGCTTCGCCTGGCTGGTCGAATTCCACCACCTCGACCCCAGCCGCATCCTGGCGATCACCTTCACCGAAAAAGCCGCCACTGAAATCAAGGAACGTCTCATCAAGCGCTTCGCAAATTCGCCGGAACACCGCGAACCGATTGAGCGCGCCTGGGTCTCCACCATCGACGGCTTCTGCGCCCGCCTGTTACAGGAAAACGCCATCGCCGCCGGCGTGGCTCCCGATTTCGCCGTATTAGAACAACCCGTAGCCGAGCGCCTGGCCCGCGACTCCGCCGAAGAATCCCTTGACGAACTTTTCGAGGAGGATCCGGGTGAAATGCGCCGGCTCTTAGAAGCGCTCGATCTCTCCACCGACGATGGAGGCCGCAAACCCGACCTCGCCGCCAGCCTCCTCGATGTGTACGAGTCCATGCGGCTCTACGGCCTCGACGAACTTCCGCCAATCCAGCCCTCGCCAAATATCTGGCCGGAGGCCCGCCGCCTTGCGCGCATCGTCCTCGACGATAAAGGCAGCTCCGCTTCCGATACGCCGACTTTGCGCGATTGGGCGACCAAGTTTCTGGCGCTTCCTCCCATAGTGACCAAAGAGCATTTCGCACTCGAATTCACAGCGCACACCGGTCGCGTCGGCAAAACGCGCGCCGATAACGCCAAGGCGTTGAAGAATGAAATTCTCCCCGCTCTGCTGGCGCAATGGATCGAAATCTGGAACGAAGGCCTCCTCCATCTTCTTCGTGAAGCCGTCGCCCGCCTCGATCGCCGCTATCGAAAGAAGAAGCGCGACCGCTCCGCGCTCGATTTTGCCGATCTCGAAGAAGAGTCCATCCGCCTCCTCGACTCCAACTATTTCATCTGTGAAGCAACCCGCAATCGCTTCGATCAAATTCTCATGGATGAATTGCAGGACACTAACCGGCTGCAATGGCGCCTGCTGAATCTGATCCGCACTCCCGATTCGTTCTTCGCCGTCGGCGATATCAATCAGTCGATCTACGGCTTCCGCCACGCCGATCCCGCGGTCTTCGAAGAGTACCGCCGCGGCCTCGAAGCCTCCGGCGCGGCCATCGACGACCTCCGCGAAAACCATCGCAGCCGCCAGACCATTTTGGATACCGTTTCGCGCGTGCTCGACGGCCAGCCCGGAATCGAGCCGCGGCCTCTCATTGCCTCTAAAACATTTCCGGCCATTTCCGGTCCAACTGTCGAACGCCTGGTCGGCGAAGGCGAAGACGTAGAAGCCTCGATGGTGGCCGCCCGGATTCGCGAACTGAATTACGAATACAAAGACGTCGCGGTCCTGGTGCGATCTCTCAATTCGCTCGACCCGTTCACGCGCGCTTTCGATCGCTTCGACATTCCTTTCGTAATCACCGGAGGCCGCACTTTTCTGGACGCGCGCGAAATCCGCGATCTGGTTTCGTTCTTAAACGCGCTGGTAAATCCACTCGACGAAATTTCACTAGTCGGCGTGCTCCGCAGCCCGATCGTCGGTTTCAGCGACGAAGAAATTTTCCGCCTTGGCAAAACTGGCTGGCAGGAAATTTTTCAAACCAGATTTGGCCGCCTCCGCAAACAAGCCGGCTTCGTCTCGCCCGATCGTCTTCTTCCTATTCAACCCGATCTATCTCCGCGCGCCCGCGCGAACGTCGATAAATTATGTTCTTGGCTGCGCCGCGAGCATCGCAATCGGCCTCGTCCGCTGGCAGAGATGCTCGACGATTTAGTGTATCTCTCGGAAGCGGAGGCGTCGCCGCCTGAAGCCGGTAACGTGGTGCAACTAATGTCGATCCACTCCGCAAAAGGATTGGAATTCAAAGTTGTCTTCGTCAGCGCGCTGCACCGGCCACCCGAGAAAAACTCTCCCGTCATCGCGTTCTCCCACGGAATCGGAGCAAAATGGCGAAATCCAGCCACCGGAGAATCGCAGCCCGATACCGCCTATGCAGCGCTCAAACAGGAAAGAAAAAAGAGGGAAGAGGAGGAAGCCAACCGGCTGCTTTATGTCGCGATGACGCGGGCGGAAGAGCGCTTGTTCTTGACCTACACGAAAGGCAAGAACTCCCGTGGTTGGCAGAAGTTAGTAGAATCAACCGTCGCCGCGGAGTTCAGCGCAAACACGGTAATTCCAGCGCCGCCGGGCAGGGAAACAAACGGGGTGGACGTTCAATTGGTCAATCCGCCGGCGGTTCCCAGGCAGCATGATTCTGGGGCAGCGGTTACCGCGGTCGCGATGTTCCGGGCTTGTCCCCGTAAGTACTTTTTAAGCAAGTACATCGGGATGGAACCACAGGAGTCGCAAGCTGCATCGGTTGGTTCGGAAGTGCATGAAATCCTGGCCGGTGGAACCAGTAACTTGTTGGAAGCGCAGGAACTTGCGATGCGGTTTCCGATGCCTTCGCATCCCACGCAAATAGAACATGAGTTCGATTTTATGTTTGCAGTGGAAGATGTCGTTCTGCGCGGGCAAATCGACCTTTGGTATGAGCAGGATGGCGAATTGGTTCTGGTCGATTTCAAAACCGACCGGGAGGAAGAGCCGGAATCCTACTCTTTGCAACTGCGCTTCTATGCGCTCGCCTTGGAGCGATATGCCGGGCGGCTACCGGATCGCGCGATGTTGTTTTATCTGCGTTCGGGGCGCGCGGTCGAAATTTCACTATCCTTAAATGACCTTAAGAGTGCGATTAGCGCGCTCCACGAGTTCTTAAATAGCCAAAACTCGATGGTATTTCCGCTGCGGGAGGGAGAGCACTGCTTTCGCTGCGAATTCTATAAAGGTTTGTGCCCGGCGGGGAAAAATTAGGCCTGCGTCCTGCGTGCGGCCATTTTCTTTTCGAGCGCCTTCCAGAGCCGCGTTTTCACGTTCTCCGGAATTGTCTGCGGTTCGAGACCTTTATAAATCTGAAGCGTCTTCTTAGTTGTGTCGACAAGGACGAAGCAATTTGGACATTCACTCACATGCTTTTCCAAATGGCACTTCATCGCAGGATCGGTGCTTGGATCCAGGTAGTCATTCAGTTCCTGTAGGAACTGCTTACAGGTGAGCAAAGACGTCTTCCCCCTTCCGCCTGAACTGGCGGGTCAACTTTTCACGCAACGCCAAGCGGGCTCGCAAAAGCCTGCTCTTCACCGCTGGAATTGAGATCCCGAGCGTTTCGGCTGTTTCCTCGGTGCTCAGTTCTTCGATGTCGCGCAGCATGAAAACGGTGCGAAAATCAGGCTTCAAAGTTTGTACGGCTTCGTCAAGAATCCCCTGCATTTCTTCGCGCGAGTAGCGCTGCTCCGGGTTGTCTTCCCAAACGGCGATTTCCCTTTGCACTGTTTCTTCGCCTGTTTCGACGGGTTCGTCGAGGGAAACGGTGCGATCGCCCTTGCGCTTGCGCAGCTTCATTAACGCTTCGTTGACGGCGATGCGGACGATCCAGGTGTAGAATTTGGAATCGCCTTTGAAACCGTCCAGATGTTCGTAGGCCTTTAAAAAGGCCTCTTGCAGCACGTCCTCCGCATCCTCATCGTTTTGCGTGATGTGTTTGGCGAGGCGGTAAATCTTGCGTTCGTAGTGATTGACCAACTCGGTGAATGCTTGCGCATCTCCGGCGCGGGCTTTTTCCACTAGCGCGGATTCATCGAACGTGGCTGTAGTTAGGGGCGTCACGCTTGTCTATAGTTTAGTACGACAGTTTGGTATGACGCAGAGCGGTCACGCCTGGCTGTATTCCCTAAAAAAGGTGGACAGGGCGGGGACCTGTCCTACCCGGCGGTCATTTGTGTTTGCCGGAGTGGCCTCCGGACGAATGGCCCGAGCTATGTCCTTTAGGAGAACTCATTTTTGGAGCCTTCATATGGGCGGCGGAATTGTGCGGCATCTTTGGAGCCGAATAATGACTATTCGATGCAGGAGCGCGATAACTGCGGGTGGCGTTGGCGTTCCGGTTATACGACTGGTAGGAGCGGGTCCCTCCGCTCTCGCGGCCGGGCGAGTTGTAGCGGCTTGCCTCGATGCTTCGATTTGCGGATTGGTAAGAGCGCGTGGGTGAGTTGTAGCGATTTGCCTCCACGCTTCGATTCGCGGATTGGTAGGCGCGGGCCCGGCCGCTCTCTCCTCCTCGCTCCCATCCGCGGGCGGACTGCACTCTGGGCGCGCCATTGAAATGGCTGGCTACCATGTGATTCGGATATGCTACGCCCATGCGATGAGTCGGATTGTGGGCCCACACCGATCGTGCTCCGAAGCCTCCACCGCCGCCGAAGCCGAAGTGGCCGAAGAAGAGATTGTTCAGGAACAGGGCGTGGGCCAGCCAGTTCAATCCCCAGCCCCATCCGCCGAAACTCAACAGGCCGGAGAAAATTGCGCCGATCAAAACTCCGGGGTTGAAACTGAATCCGGAGCCGTAACCATAGCCGAGGGATGGATATGCGCCCCATGCCGGTGGACCCCACACGTACGCGGGATTGTACGTTGGAACATAAATGATCTGCGGATTCGCCGGCTGGATCTCAATCGCCGATTGATCTTCCGTCACGGTCTGCTGCGGCGTCGAGGCGAGCCTGCCGTTTGCCCTGGCTCGCGAACGCATCCGTTGAACTGCATTCATCACGTCGCTTTGTTGCGCGAGGAACGCGTTGCCCAAATCGGTGGTCCAACGGACATCGCGGTTCAGAAGATCGAGGACGTTGGGGAATGCGACGAGCGCCTGGACGCTGGGGTCCCAGTTTTGTTGTTTGGCCGCGCTCATTAATTGCCCGCCTTGAAGAGCCCGGTTCTGCTGGAGCCATTGCTGGGCTTGGACCAGTTCGAGTGGATAGGTGGACGCAGCGAGGACTTGGGCTAACAAGGGGTCCGGATACAGCGCGATGGGGGCGACCAGATCGTCCAGTTGATCAGGTGAGAGTGCGGGTGCGGGCGCCGGCGCCGGTTCCTGCGCCATCAATGCCGTGATCGGAATGAACAATAGAAATACGCAGAGGATCGAGACTGGTTGCCGCATACTTACCTCCTTGTCCTCGACCTTGGGACGCATCCGCCGATCGGAAGGTTCTCGTCTGTATGGAATTTAATCATAACCGAGGGCACCCCGGGGACCCGCCCTACTCTTGCCTAAGGGCGATCATGGGGTCTACTTTCGTGGCGCGGCTGGCGGGAACCAGGCATGCTGCCGCGGCGACGATCCCTAGCAGTGCGGCAGCGATTCCGAAGGATTGGGGGTCAGTGCCGGCCACTTGGAATAGCGCGGATTTGATCAGCGCGGTCAGGAAGAAGGCTCCGGCGAGGCCTATTGCGATCCCAAAAATTACGGGGCGCAAGCCGTCGAACATTACGGTTTTGATGACGCGCGCGCGGTCCGCGCCCAGGGCCATGCGGATGCCGATTTCGTGGGTGCGCTGCGCTGTGGAATGCGCGACCACTCCGAAGATTCCGATGGCGGCTAAAAAGAGCGCGGCGGCGGCGAAGAATGCCACGATCGCGGTTTCGAAGCGGGGTTGGCCGATGCTTTCCGCGATGCGGTCTTCCATCGTTTTGACGTCGAAGACGGGCATATCCGGGTCCATGGAACGGACCAAGGCGGCTACTTCATGGGTAAGCGCCGTCGGTTCGCCCACGGTGCGCAGGACCACGGTGCTGCCGCCTGGCATTGGCATGTAGATTTGTGGAATCGGTGCGCGGTCGAGAGTGGTTGTCTTCACGTCCGCCGCGATGCCGACGATGGTGGACCAGTCGAAGCCACAGCTCAAATCCGCGCAGAGTTTGGGCAACCCGATTTCCTGGCCGATTGCGCCTTGAGGAAAAAATGCGCGAGCCATGGCCTCATTGACGATCACGGCGGCGGGCGGCGGGGCGGCATAATCGGCGGGCGTGAACAAGCGTCCGGTGCGTAAAGGAATTTCGAAGGTGCGGAAATAATCGGGGCCGACCCCGGTAAGGTTGGCGAATTGGCCGACGGGTCCGCTGGAATCGTAAGGGCGGCCCTTGATCATGAAGGGATCGCCTCCACCGGCATTGACGCCGCCGCCGCGGACGGGCAGCATTCCTTGAGTCGCACTGATGACGCCTGGTAACCGCGCGAGCCTTTCCCGCAGCTCCGTGTAAAACGAGATCATGCGGACGATCGAAATCGGGCGCGTGGGAGGGAACTGCACCTGCATGGTGAGCAGATGAACGGGGTTGAATCCGGGATCGACGCGGCGGAGGCGGGAGAAACTCTTGAGCAGCAATCCGGCGCCGATCATCAGCATGACGGCAAGCGCCACTTCCAAAGTGACGAGCGTCGATGCGGCGCGGCGGCTTTGGCGGGTGACTCCGCGGGCGCCCCAAGTCATTTTTGTGGAGGCGAGAGCCGGCGCGAGTCCGAAGAGGAAGCATACGACGCAGGAGATGGCGAGGGTAAACAGCAAGGCTCGTCCATCGACGGTGACTGCGGAGGGCAATGCGGAAGAGCTTATCCTGACGAGAAGTTTTACCGCCCAGATCGCGGCGATGGAGCCGAGCGCGCCGCCAAGGAGCGCGAGCAGAGCGGATTCGGTGATCCATTGGGCCATCAATCGGGCTCCGGTAGCTCCGAGGGCGCGGCGCATGGTGGTTTCTTTTTCGCGCGTCACGGCGCGTACCAACAGGAGGTTGGCGACGTTGACGCAAGCGATGAGAAGGACGGCGGCAACCGCGCAGAGGAGGATCACAGTAACGGTGCGGTACTCGCCCAAGAGCTGTTCGCGCAGGGAAATCACTTGCACGCGGTAGCCCGCATCTTCGCCGTGAGGGCCGGTATAGGGATGCTCGGTTTCGTCCACGTGCTTGGCGGCCGCATCGAGGGCGGATTGCGCCGCCGTTATCGACACACCGGGGCGCAACTTTGCGATCATGCGAGTCTGGTTACCCCAGTTCTTAGGATTATCGAGACTGCGGGGAGTCCAGACATCGACGCCGGTGAGGCGCAGGCTGAATTCGAAGGACGGAGACATCACGCCGACTACGCGATGGGCCACGCCGTCGAGGTTGATCGATTTTCCGATCACGGCAGGGTCTCCGCTGAAGCGCCGTAGAAAAAAGGAACGGCTGATCACCGCCACCGGCACAGCGTTGGCGCGATATTCCTCCGACGTGAAGACACGGCCGCGCTCGGCGTGCGGGGCGAGCATGGAGAACACCTGGTCGGACACCATCATGGACGGGACACGTTCGGCTCCGGCATCTCCGGTCAGAATGCGGTCGAGGAAAAGAATCCCGCCGGTGGATTCGAAGACCTGGTCCAGACTGCGATAGGCGGCGGCGGTGCGGTACTCCGGGTTGATGCGATTGAGACCAAGCTTGGTGAGCTGGTTCCAGACCATGACCAGACGGTTGGAATCGGGATACGGAAGAGGACGCAGAAGCACGGTGTCGACGACGCTAAAAATGGTAGTGCTCGCGCCGATACCCAAGGCTAAAGTCAGAATCGCGGCGATGGCGAAGCCGGGGGCTCGCAGGAGGGTGCGAAGGGCGTAACGGAGGTCGATCAGCATGGAGGCTCCTTATCTGCAACACAGACTAAAATCCAGAACTGGCGGCACAGGCTTCACAGGGTGCTTCTTTTGGCAGGGCATGCCTCACCCCACGTGGCGCGGGGCCATCCCCTGCGAATGACTCTTTTAGCATCCTGTTCAGCCCGTGAAGCTCTATTGCTTTTTGGCTAACGATGATGTGGCCAGCACGCCACCCAGGCCCATGGTTTCTACCGCGGTTGACGGGACGATCACCATCGCGCCTTTTTCCTTGATCGCTTCGTAGAGCATATTCATCGCGCGGAGGTGCAGGGCGACGGGATTTTCCGCGTAGACCTCGGCGGCTTTGGCGAATTTTTCGGAGATTTGCGTTTCGGCGTCGCCCAGGATCAGGCGGGCCTGGCGTTCGCGCTCAGCTTGCGCCTGACGGGACATCGCGTCCTGCAAGGCTTGGGGGATAGTGACGTCGCGAATTTCTACGGATTGCACGGTGATGCCCCAGGGATTGGTTTTCTCATCGAGAAGCCTTTGCAGCTCGCGGCCCATGGATTCGCGCTCCGTGATCATTTGAGCCAGCTCATGACGGCCGATCGATTCGCGCAACGCGGTCTGCGCGCTGAGGGTGATCGCGTCCACGAAGTTCTGCACTTCGAGGATCGACTTTTCGGCGTTCCAGACCACCCAGAATACGATGGCGTCGACATTCACCGGGACCGTATCGCGGGTAAGCGTCGATTCCGCGCTGACGCTGGTGACGCGCACGCGCTGATCGACCACCGGGCTCAACGTGTCGACCACGGGGATCATGAAAAACATGCCGGGCTCGCGCAAGCCGATGTAGCGGCCGAAGCGCAGTACGGCGACCTTTTCCCATTGCTGGACGACGCGGATCGCGAATAGAAGATAGAGACCGGTCAGGGCTCCGATGGCGGCTGGCTCCCAATATCCTGTGAGCGCCGACGCGATGGCGCCTACTGCCACGCAGATCACGAAAATCGTTAGTCTGAGGCTGCTGAATTGCTTCATTTCCCCCGCTCCTTTAGTGCTTCAACAACTTCTGCCAGTGTGAATCCGCCCGCGCCGGCGCGAGCGACGAACTCATCGATCAGTTGGTCGAGCCGGCGGGTTCGTCCATCGTCGTCTATTTGAGGCGCCTGCACGGCGATGAAGGTCCCGGTGCCTTGTTGCGTGTCGAGCACGCCTCGGATTTCGAGCTCGCGATAGGCGCGCATCACGGTATTCGGGTTGATGGCGAGATCGACAGCCACTTGGCGAACGGTCGGGATTTGGTATCCCGCGCTCAAGACCCCCGTGGCGATGCCGGCCTGAACCTGATCGATAAGCTGGCGGTAAACCGGAACGCCGCTGGCGTTATCGAGGCGGAATCGGAAAGGCGACTGCGTAATCACAAACCTAGTGTATTAGTTAAATAATACATTGTCAACAAGAATTTTTCTTGGCGTTATGGATTTTGCCAAGGTTACAGGACGATTGTAAAAAAATCTTGACTCATCCGCACAGCGGAGTATAGTAAAGGCAGAAGTGCCGGGAAAGGTGTCATTATGTCCTTTAGAATCAATCATACGAAACAAATATTGATGAAGGGAGCCGTCGCGCTCCTGCTTATAGTCCCCGCCATCGCCTCGGACGATGCTCCTGGCATGAAGGCGTTTCGGGCTGGAGATTACGCTGCCGCATACAATGTCTGGAAGCCTTTAGCGGACAAGGGCGACGCCAACGCACAGTGCAATTTGGGCATCCTTTATCAAAAAGGACTAGGTGTGGATAAGGATCCAGGGCAGGCGTTCCAGCTTTTCCAGGCTGCGGCGGATAAAGGCAATTCTCAGGCGCAATATCAACTGGCGCAGATGTACGCGAAGGGCTGGGGTGTTCCGCAGAATTACAGTTCGGCGCTGATGTGGACCCAGAAGTCAGCCGCGGCGGGAGATCCGGACGGCGAGAATCGGATGGGCTGGCTGTACGACGAAGGCTACGGCGTGCAGAAGGACGCGAAGCAGGCCGCCTATTACTATCGTCTGGCGGCGGAGAAGGGCAATGTCGACGCCCAATTCAGCCTCGGTATGGCTTATGAAAAAGGGTCGGGAGTCCACAAGGATAATGCCGAGGCGGCGAAGTGGCTGAAACTATCCGCGAAGCAGGGGAATGCTAAGGCTCAGACCGAGTTGGAAGCACTGCAACAGAAAGATCAGCTCACGAAAAAATAGGTGTTAGAGAGCGCAGAGATTCCTCTGCGCTCCTTTCCGACTAGGCCAGGTCGAAGCGATCCAGGTTCATCACCTTGTTCCAGGCCGCCACGAAGTCCCTCACAAACGCCTGCTGCGAGTCGCTGCACGCGTAGACTTCCGCGATGGCCCGGAGCTGGGAGTTGGAACCGAAAACGAGATCGACGACGGTGCCTGTCCATTTGAGGTCGCCCGTCTTCCGATCGCGTCCTTCCAAGACGCCTTCCGATGTGGCGGACTTCTGCCACTTGGTGTTCATGTCGAGCAGGTTGACGAAGAAATCGTTCGTCAACGTCTCCGGCTGCTTGGTGAAAACACCGTGTTTGGACTGCCCGGCGTTTGCTCCCAAGGCGCGCAGGCCGCCGATGAGAACGGTCATCTCCGGAGCGGTCAGCGTCAGCAACTGAGCCCGATCGATTAGCAGTTCCGCGGCCGATCCCTCTTGTCCCTTCCGGAGATAGTTGCGGAACCCGTCCGCGGCCGGCTCCATAACGGCGAAGGAGTGTACATCGGTCTGCTCCTGCGACGCATCGGTGCGCCCAGGCGAGAAGGGGACCTTGACGTCGTGACCGCCCTTCTTCGCGGCAGCCTCGACGGCTGCGCATCCACCCAGAACGATCAGGTCCGCGAGCGAGACCTTCTTCTTAGTGCCGGACTGCGCGCTGTTGAAATCCTTCTGAATCGCTTCGAGCTTCTGAAGGACCTTCGCCAGCTCGGCAGGCTGATTTACTTCCCAATCCTTCTGTGGCGCGAGGCGAATGCGTGCCCCGTTGGCTCCGCCGCGCTTATCGCCACCGCGGAATGTTGCCGCCGACGCCCATGCGGTAGTGACCAGTTGGGGGATGGAAAGCCCGGAGGCGAGAATCTTGGCCTTGAGGGCCGCAATATCCTGGTCCCCGATCAATTCGTGATCCACAGCAGGAATGGCGTCCTGCCACAGCAGCGTCTCGGCCGGAACCAAAGGACCTAGGTACCGCGAAACCGGCCCCATGTCGCGGTGCGTCAGCTTGAACCAGGCCTTGGCGAAGGCGTCTGCGAATTCCTGCGGGTTCTCATGGAAATGCTTCGAGATCTTGGCGTAGCTCGGATCCAGCTTCAACGCAAGGTCCGTCGTAAACATCATCGGGGCGTGCTTCTTCGACGGATCGTGGGCATCCGGTACAGTGCCCGCTGCAGCTCCGTTCTTGGGAGTCCATTGATTCGCACCGGCGGGACTCTTGGTGAGTTCCCAATCAAAGCCGAGCAGATTATCGAAGTAATTGTTGTCCCACTTCACAGGGTTGGTGGTCCAGGCTCCCTCAAGGCCGCTGGTTATGGCGTTAGGACCCGCGCCCGTGCCATAGGCGTTGGTCCAGCCGAAGCCTTGCGTTTCGACGCCGGCACCTTCGGGTTCGGGACCGACATACTTGCCGGGGTCGGCTGCGCCATGGGCTTTGCCGAACGTATGCCCGCCTGCGATCAGGGCCACCGTCTCCTCGTCGTTCATCGCCATGCGGGCGAACGTCTCGCGGATATCCTTGATCGCGGCAACCGGATCGGGCTTCCCATTGGGCCCTTCGGGATTCACGTAGATCAGGCCCATTTGAACGGCGGCGAGTGGATTGTCCAGCTCACGGTCGCCCCGGTAGCGCTCGTCGCCCAGCCACTTTCCCTCTGGTCCCCAGAAAATGTCTTCTTCCGGCTCCCAGATGTCTTCGCGCCCGCCGCCGAAGCCGAAGGTCTTCAAGCCCATCGAATCCAGAGCAACGTTCCCAGCGAGGATCATCAGGTCGGCCCAGGAGATTTTCCGGCCGTACTTTTGCTTAATCGGCCAAAGCAGCCGGCGCGCTTTATCGAGGCTCACGTTGTCCGGCCAGCTATTGAGAGGCGCAAATCGCTGCGATCCGGAACCCGCGCCGCCGCGGCCATCGGCGATGCGGTAGGTGCCTGCGCTATGCCACGCCATACGGATGAAGAGCGGTCCATAGTGTCCGTAGTCCGCGGGCCACCAAGCCTGCGATTCCGTCATCAACGCATGGAGGTCCTTGATCACGGCGTCCAAGTCGAGGCTCTTGAATTCTTCCGCGTAATTGAACTCCGTGTCCATCGGATCGGACAAGGGGGAGCGCTGGTGAAGGATCTTCAGGTTCAGTTGATTCGGCCACCAGTTCGCGTTTCCTGGGCCTCCAGCAAGCGTGTGTTTGCGAGCGCCGGCCGAGAATGGGCATTTAGCTTCGGTTGGCAGAATGTGTTCCTGCTGATGCGGGGCAGGGTCGCCCACGCCGGGGGTAAATTGTTTCTCCATAAGTTCCTCTTCCTTAGTGATTCGTCAAAAAACCTGTGATGCCTCCGGCATTTAACGGCGGGCGCGGCGCGGCGCGCACTTCGCGCACAGCCCGCGAAAAATGAGTTCGCACTCGCGAAGAATGCGCTTACCGAGGGCGCCCGAGGCAGGCCGGGGCACGTCGTACCATTGCATGTCCTCCACATTGCCACAGCGGTCGCAGATGAAGTGGTGATGCTCGATTCCTTTCGCATCGAAGCGCGCGGCGCGGCCCTCTACGGCCACTTCACGCACCAAGCCGGCCTGCACCAAGTCCCGCAGATTGTTATAAGTGGTGGCTCTGGAGGAGCGGGGATCCAGGCGATTCACGGCTTCGAAGATTTCCGCAGCCGTGGGATGCCGGTTCGATTCCATCAAGCATGCCATGACGGCGAAACGTTGCGGAGTGCATCGCAAGCCATTGGCTTCCAAGGATTGTTTAATTGCCTCGGCGTCCACGAAATTAGATTATATCTAATGTGACATTTTGTCAAGACGTGGGCCGACCAGGGGTCCGCCCCCACTCGATATTTCAGCTAGCTAAGCTACCGTCGTCGGAGGTTTCGATTTCGTGACTGCCCGGTGCCGGGTTTCCCAGTTTGTCGGTGGGCACCATTTGTTGGGTAAACGCCGTAAAGTATCCGGCCAGCTCAGGCTGCTGGACGTCCACGATCACGGCGCCGTCCTGCCATACGTCGTTGTGGTCGTTATGATCGTCGGCGCCATTGTTCAGAAACGGCTTTTTCGAGCCCTGGTTCATATGAACGTCATGAATGCCCAGACCATCCGTATACTTTCGCCCGAACACGTAGACGTCGTATTTTTCATTTTTTGCTTTGAGTAACAGGCGCAGCAGGGACGCTACCGGCTCGACATGGGTGCTGCCATCCATGATGTCGCTATCGCGCCAATCGCCGGTGCCTTCGAGGATATTGCTGCGCAGAAAGTCGAGGGCCGGCAACTGGTCGGAGCTCGTCAGGTCAGCAAATCCGGATGCGGCGGCCTTCAGGGTATCGATCATTGGATGTTGAAAATCGAAGATGAGTTTGTACTGGAGCAGGTCGTCGGAATCGTTGGTGCCGACATTGATTGCGCTGTCCCACTGTTCCGTGGTCCCATCGGGTGCGGTGACCTCCAGCGTGGAATGGAGGTGGTACTGAATCTCCCTGCCGTGACGGCTGGACTTGAGCTTGGGGTTGGTGACAATCTTGCACTTCAGGAAACCATAGGTGAGGGCCATACGGTTAACTGACGCTTGAGGCAAGAACGTTTCAGAGATAATCGCTTCGCCAGCGGCGCGCTTTGGTAACCTGAAGTTTACAGAGATGAGCAACCTCCAAATTACGCTGCCGGACGGTAGTGTCCAAAGTGTTTCCGAAGGGGCGAGGCCGATCGACGTCGCCCAAAAGATCAGCTCCAGGCTGGCCGACGACGCGATTGTCGCTCGCGTGAACGGCGATTTGTGGGACTTGAATCGTCCTTTTGAAGGCGATTCGTCGCTCCAGATTTTGACTACGAAAAATCCCGACGCGCTGGAAGTGGTTCGGCATTCGACGGCGCATTTGCTGGCGGCCGCCGTGCTGGAATTGTTTCCCGAGACGAAGCTGGGGATCGGTCCGCCAATCGAGACCGGGTTTTATTACGACTTCGCGCGGCCCGAGGCGTTTACGCCGGAGGATCTCGAAAAAATCGAGAAGAAGATGTGGGAGATCCAGGCTCGCGATCTGCCGTATGAGCGCAAGTATACAGAGAAAAACGCGGGGCTCAAGCTGTACGCCGATCAGCCGATGAAGTGCGAACTGATCACAGAGCGCGCGGGCGATGTTTTCTCGGAGTATACGCTGGGGCCCAATTTCATTGACTTCTGCCGCGGTCCGCACGTGCCCTCGACGAAGAAGCTGAAGGCGTTCAAGCTGCTTTCGATCGCTGGGGCCTATTGGAAGGGCAGCGAAAAGAACCCGCAGCTTCAGAGGATTTACGGGACAGCGTTTTTCAATAAAAAAGAGCTCGACGAGTATCTGGCGAAGCTGGAAGAGGCGAAGAAGCGCGACCACCGGAAGCTGGGCAAAGAGCTGGAGCTGTTCACGGTAAACGAATCGGTCGGCGCGGGCCTGCCTCTATGGCTGCCCAAAGGGGCGACGATCCGGCGGATACTCGAGGACTATATCGTTGCCAAGGAGCGCGAAATGGGCTACGAGCACGTCTATTCGCCCGATCTCGCCAAGGTCGAACTTTACAAACGGTCCGGCCATTGGGAGCATTATCACGAGGATATGTTTCCTCCTATCGAGCTGGAGCATGAACAGATGGTGCTGCGGCCGATGAACTGCCCGCATCATATTCTAATTTTTGAAAACAAGAAGCACAGCTATCGCGAACTTCCGGTCCGGATCGCGGAGTTGGGCACCATGTATCGCTACGAACGATCGGGCGTGCTCAGCGGATTGAGCCGCGTGCGCTGCATGACCCTCAACGACGCGCATATTTTCTGCACGCCAGAGCAGATCAAGGACGAGTTCAAGGGCGTGATGAAGCTGGTAGAAGCCGTGTACAAGGATCTCGGCATTACGCAATATCGCTATCGTCTGTCGCTGGGGGACCGGGCGAACAAAGAGAAGTACGTCGATAACGATGAGATGTGGGATCTGGGCGAGCGCGTGCTGCGCGAGGCGATGACCGAGCTGGGGCTACCGTTTTTCGAAGCCAAGGGCGAGGCGGCGTTTTACGGGCCGAAGCTCGACATTCAGCTTGCCGATGTTATGGGGCATGAGGAGACCTATTCGACTATCCAGATCGATTTCCATTTGCCGAACCAGTTCGAACTTGGCTACATCGCGCCGGACAACAAGGAGCATCGGCCCGTCATCATTCATCGCGCGATCATCAGCACCATGGAGCGGATGGTGTCCTACCTGATTGAGCTTTACGCCGGAGCGTTCCCATTGTGGCTCGCACCGGTGCATGCCGTCGTAATGCCGATTACGGACCGGCAGCTTGAATATGCACAGAAGGTTCATGCAAGGCTGCTGGCGGCGGGTTTGCGGTCCCAATTGGATGACAGGAAGGAAAAGGTCCAGTTGAAGATTCGCGATGCACAGATGCAGAAGGTGCCCTATATGCTGGTAATCGGCGATCGCGAGGCGGAAGCGGGCGCAGTGGCGGTGCGTCATCGCAAGCATGGCGATTTGGGCGCGAAGCCTTTGGAGACCTTTGTGGAAGAGGTCACGAAGCTGGTGGAAACCAAAAATGTCAGCGAATAGCTAGAAGGGCAGGTCGGGAACCTGCCCCACTCAATTCGAAGTGCTGCCGCGCGGAGTATTCTCAGCAAGACTAGCGGTTTTATCGCTGAGGCTGGTTTCACTCATTCGCTGACGCCTGCTCGTAATTGCACTTTCGGTTGTACGTATTGTTATGTGCCGACGATGCGCATCTACGGAGGGCTTCAGCCTGAGGATTGGAATCGGTGGGGGCAGTTCACTACATTTAAATCGAACGCGGCTGAATTATTGGAGCGCGAGCTAAGGACGGAGCAGAGCATTTACTGTTCGCCTCTGGTGGATCCTTATCAACCGGCCGAAGCCGAAGAACAGATGATGCCGCGGATTCTGGATGCTCTTCTCACGGCGCCGCCGCGGGTTTTTGCGATTCAGACTCGAGGTCCGTTGATCCTGCGCGATCTTGATCAGATGCGGACGCTTTCGCGGCGGACGAAGGTGCGGGTCAGCTTTTCGGTGACTACCAATCGCGAAGATATCCGGCGGCTTTATGAGCCGCATTGCGCGAGCTTTTCGGAACGGCTCGAAGTGGTGCGCACGTTGAGAGAAGGGGGCATCGAAACTTATGCAACGCTTGCGCCGCTGCTGCCTTGCGATCCGGAAGTGCTGGTGCGCGCGGCGATTGACGCGTCCCGTCGCGATTTGATTGGCGATCCTTTGCACATTCGCTCGACCAAGCGGCACGGCGCGACTACGCGGGAGGCGGCGTTCAGGATCAGCTCAATACATGGCTACAATGGCTTCCTGGACGCGGCGCACCAGGCGAGAGTGGTAGAACAAATTGACACGATCGCGCGCGAGGCGGGGTTTACGTTCACGACGGGTCCGCGCGGATTTGCCAGATTGGCTCTATGAGTTTACTTACCGAAGTTCTTCACAAGACGCATTTCGAGCAGTGGTCGGGCGAGGAGGTGGCTTCGTTTAATCCGGCGACCGGCGAGGAGCTTGGACGCGTGCGGCTGGCCGAAGAGGAAGATTACGACGACGTGCTGTGGGACGCCGTGAAAACTTTCGAGCGTTGGCGGATGGAGCCGGCGCCGAAGCGCGGCGAGATTGTCCGCGAGATCGGTGAAGAGCTGCGGGCGGCCAAGGACGAACTGGGGATGCTGGTAACGCTCGAAGCCGGCAAGATTCTGGCCGAAGGACGCGGCGAGGTGCAGGAGATGATCGACATCGCGACGTTCGCGGCCGGTCTTTCGCGCCAGCTTTACGGACTTTCGATGCATAGCGAGCGGCCCGCGCATCGGATGTATGAACAGTGGCATCCGCTGGGCGTTGTGGGGGTTATCAGCGCGTTCAATTTTCCGGTGGCGGTGTGGAGTTGGAACGCCCTGCTCGCAATGGTATGCGGCGATACGGTGGTGTGGAAGCCATCGCTGAAGACGCCGCTCACGGCGGTCGCGGTGCAGAAAATCGCCGACCGGGTGCTCGATCGTCATGGTTGGAAGGGCGTGCTCAATCTGGTCATCGGCAAGGACAATGTGGTCGGTGAACGGCTGATCGGCGATCCTCGCGTGCCTTTAATTAGCGCGACCGGATCGACGCGCATGGGCAGGCATGTGGCCCAGGTGGTCGCAAAACGGCTGGGGCGGACGTTGCTTGAATTGGGCGGAAACAACGGACTGATCGTGATGGACGATGCCGATCCGGATCTGGTGGTGCGCGCTATTTTGTTCGGCGCTGTAGGAACGGCGGGGCAGCGGTGCACGACGATCAGAAGAGTTTTTCTCCAGAAAAATATCGCTCCGAAAATTACCGAAAAGCTGATCGCCGCGTACCAGCAGGTCCGCATCGGCGATCCCAGCAATCCGAATACTTTGATGGGACCGCTGATCGATGCGGAGGCGGTCGCGATCATGATGCGGGCGCTGGACGATATTCGGGAGCAGGGTGGAGAGGTGCTTTACGGCGGAGAAAGGCTGAATACCGGTCCGGGTTACGTGGCGCCCGCGCTGGTTCGCTCGCAGGAGCGCATGCCGATCGTCAAGGAAGAGATTTTCGCGCCGATTCTGCACTTGATTGAGTTCGAAAGAATCGGCGAGGCGATCAAGTGGCATAACAATGTGCCGCAAGGGCTGTCGTCGGCGATTTTTACGAATAATTTGACGGCTTCGGAGACATTTTTGAGCGCGTTGGGAAGCGACTGCGGTATCGCCAATGTGAACATCGGCACCAGCGGCGCGGAGATTGGCGGTGCGTTCGGAGGCGAGAAAGATACCGGCGGAGGGCGGGAGTCGGGAAGCGATGCGTGGAAGAGCTACATGCGGCGGCAGACGGTGACGGTGAACTGGTCGGGCGAGTTGCCGCTAGCGCAGGGGATTGAGTTCGATGTGTGAGTAGCAGCCAGTAGCCAGTAAGAAAGAGACACTTCGGCTGTACGAAAGGTCGTGCGCGACCGGCGGACCTTTCGATCTACCGGCCGCCAATGGATCGAGCTGCTGTAAACAACTCTCTGAAATCCGGTTCTTACCCGAATGTTATAAGGCCGACCTTAAAGTCCCTCCGCTTCCAGAGGGTTCAGCACCACCGCAATACGACATTTCCTGCGCAGGAAAGAGCTGTCGAAGGAGCCTGGTGAAGACTCCTTCTGATTGGAGGGTAGACGACACAGGAAAACAAAAGCTTCACGCTAAGGCGCAAGGCTCGCAAAGGAAAGGAGATAGATTTTTGTTTTTGCGTGTTACTGCTTGAGCTGCGGACCTGACTTATCCGCGGCTTGACGGAGGAGTCCGTCGGCGATGCCGCGAATTGCCTGCACGCCCTGGCTGAGAACGGGATCGTTCCCGGCGTATTGGAAGCGGACGTCTCCTTTCCAATCGACGAACATTATGTACGGCACCACGGGACGCGCGGTCTTATTCAAGTCGGCTAGCTTGATAACGGCATCGCTGCGCAGGTGAGCCACGGGAAACGGAAAGCGGTAGCGTTCCGCGTAGGGCAGCGCGTTAGCGGGATCGTCGTCGACGGCGAACGCGAGGACTTGAAATCCGCGCGATTGCCATTCGTTCTGCCACTGGCTGACGGTTTCGAGCATCTGGTGACAGGGCGGGCAATCGGTCTTCATCATGACGATCATCACCACTTTGCCGTGATACTTGGAAATGCGAATAGACTTACCGTCGGTCGCCTTGATGGGAAAATCTGCGCATGGGCGCGGCACGTGCTGCGCGAAGGCGGCACAGCAGAAGCTTACGAAAATCGCAAGGCGCCACATGTGTACGCTACTTGCCGGCGGGTTTGGTTTCGTATTGCGGACCCTTCTTTTCGGCCGCCTGACGGAGAAGTCCGTCGGCGATCTGGCCTAGATTTTTCTCCGCCGAGGCGAAAATGGGAGCGTCGCCGGGGTATTGGAAGCGGACGTTGCCCATCCAATCGACGAATAGGATGTAGGGGCACATGGGATGGCCGGTTTCCTTCAAATCGAGGAATTTGATGGCCGGCGCAGCATCGAGGTGTCCTACGGGGTACGGAAACCTATATCTTTCCGCAAACGGCTTCACCCCGGCGGGATTCGAATCGAGCGAGATGGCAACGGCCTGAAAGCCGCGCGGGCCGAAGTCCTTTTGCAATTTAGCCAAAAATTGCATCGTCTGGAGGCACTCGGGGCAATCCACGAGCATCATTTCGATCATCACCACTTTGCCGTGATATTGCGGGATGCGGATGGTTTTGCCGTCGCTGGTGACGATGGGCACGTCAGCGATGGCGCGCGGGGTGCGCTGCGCGAAACAAGCGGAGATCAGGCAAACGGAAAACAGAAGACGTCGAAGCATAACCATAGAATTTGAACGGGGCTTCTTTTATCTTAATTGATTTTCCACTTCCGCCAGCCAATCGGGGCGCTTCAGAACTTCGCGTGGACGGCTCCCATCGGGAGGGCCGATGATGCCTTCCCGCTGCATCATATCGAGAATCCGGGCGGCGCGGCCGTAGCCGAGGCGCAGGCGACGTTGGAGCGTAGAGGTGGACGCCTTGCCCATTTCGAGTACTACACGCACCGCGTCCTGATAGACGGGGTCTTCGCTGCCGTCAAACTCTTCACCTTCGGCGGGTTCTTCGTCGTCGGCCGGAGGCGCCATCAGGAAGGTCTTATCGTAGTCGGGTTCTGCTTGGCGCTTCCAGAATTCTACGACCTCGTTGGTTTCGGCTTCGCTCACGAAAGATCCGTGCACGCGGACCAGACGCGACGAACCCGGGGGCAAAAACAGCATGTCGCCGCGGCCTAGCAGATGTTCGGCGCCCATGACGTCGAGCACGGTTCGCGAATCGACGCGCGTGGCTACCCGGAAGCTGATGCGCGACGGGAAATTCGCTTTGATCAAGCCCGTGATGACGTCGACGCTGGGCCTCTGGGTTGCCAGCACGAGATGCATGCCGACGGCGCGGGCCATTTGCGCGAGGCGAGTGACGCTCTCTTCGACGTTGGCGCGTTCGAGCATCATGAGGTCGGCCAGCTCGTCGATCAGGATCAGGACGTAGGGAATTTCTTCCAGCTCATCGAGCTCCGATTCGTCGTCGAACAGGCTGCGCGGTTTGGCTTGTAACTGGCGCACTTTCTTGTTGTATTGATCGATATTGCGGACGCCCTGGGAGGCCAGGAGTTTCAGCCTGCGCTCCATTTCGAGGACGGCGTTGCGCAGGGCGTTGGTCGCTTTTTTCGCGTCCGTGATCACTGGCGTCAACAGGTGGGGGATGCCTTCGTAGAGGCCGAATTCCAGGCGTTTAGGATCGACCATGATCAAGCGCACTTGGTGCGGCGTGGCTTTATAAAGGATGGACATAATGAGCGAGTTGAGCATCACGCTCTTTCCCGCTCCGGTCGATCCAGCGATCAGAAGGTGCGGCATGGTGTCGAGCGCGGCCACCTTGATCCTGCCGTTGATGTCCTTGCCCAACGCGACCGTCAGCGGTGAGGCGGAGCTGTGAAACTCATCCGATTCGAGAATCTGGCGGAGGCTGATTACTTCGCGCTTGGAGTTCGGAACTTCGATGCCGACGGTCGGCTTGCCGGGAATGCGCTCGATTAAGATTGACTCGGCTTGCAGGCCGAGGCACAAATCTTCGGTTAGGGTGGTGATACGCGAATACTTTACGCCGGCTTCGGGCTTGAACTCGAAGGTGGTGACCACGGGTCCGGGATTGATCTGCGTGATGTTGCCCAGCACGTTGAACTCTTCAAACTTCGACTTAATGCGGGCCGCGGTTTCCTTGAGTTCCTGGCTGTCGAAAGCGGTTCGGGCGACCGGTTCCTGCAACAGGGTGGTGGGCGGCAAGCGGAAATCGGCCCGTCGTTTTCGCGGCGGGGGTTCGTGTTTGCCTGCCGATTTAGGAGGCGCGGCGGGCGGGATCTCGATCATCTGCTGCGCTACGGGTGTGGGCTCCAGCATGTGAATCGGAATATCTTCGATGGGAAAAGGCGACGAGGGAGTTTCTTCCCAAGGCGCGCGCTCCAGAGGATCGACGATGGGCGGCGAGTCGGATTGTTCGCGGACGCGGCGAGCGCGCGGAGCCTCGGCTTCCGGTTGGGGCGCTTCCTCTTGCGCGGCTCTCCGGCGAGCCCGCATTTCCGCTCGTTCTTTTGCCGCAATCACTCGCGATTCGCGCCAGGCACGGAAACGCGCCATGATCGCGGTGAACATATTTATGGGGATTCTAAACCAGCCGGGCAGGCGCGACATCTCGAAGGTCGAGACCAAATAGAGGGCGGCGATCCAGCAACCAGCTGTGAATAAGGCCGCTCCGGTGAGGTTCATCGTCGAGACTAAGTATTCCTCCAGCACGGAACCGAGAAGTCCGCCGGCCGGGACTCCTCCGGCGATGGGTTGCCATCCCGAAGCGAATCCGAACGCTGTACAGGTGGAGGCGAGGAGCAGTGCTGCGCCCAATACCTTGGCCCATTGGGCCTCGATGGGAGCCGAGCGGATCCACATCCACCCGAGGAGCAGGATCAGCGGTGGTACTGCATATCCGCCTAACCCGAGCGTTTGCAGCAGAAAATCAGCGAAGAACGCGCCGACATGGCCAGTCAAATTAACAGGCTTCGCTGCGCCGCTCACGGTGTTCCAAGAAGGGTCCAGCGGATTATACGAGACGAGACTAAAAAAAAGGAACAGTCCCGCAATTAGAAACAGAATCGCACCGGCTTCGTTGAGCCGTGGGTAACGCGTGGGTCCTAAATATTTCATCCGCCGCCAAAGCGGAAGAACGCAAGAGCGATTACTATTATGCCAAAAACGATGCGGTACGCGATGAAGACTCCAAATGTGCGCTGTCGGAGGAACTCCAGGAAGAAGCGGATGACGATGCATCCGGTGACGGCGCTTACCAGCATTCCAACCAGCATGGGCGTCTGCATTTCGTGCGGGATGCCGCCTTCATGCTTGTACAGATCGTAGAATTTCTTGAGCGCGATGCCGGCGACGGTCGGCGTCAGCAGCAGAAACGAAAATCGCGCAGCCGCCTGACGTTCGAGATTTCGAAACAGGCCAGCCGACATTGTGATTCCGCTACGCGAAACTCCGGGGATGAGCGCGAGCGCCTGCGCGACACCGATCACAAGCGCGTCCGCGGCCGATACGTGGCCCAAATCCTTCTGCTTACGCCCGGCATTCTCCGCCATCCACATAACGATGCCAATCAGGATCGCCATGGAGCCGATGACGTAGAGATTGTCCCGCACTACTCCTTCGATTTTCTTTTGAAATAGCAAACCTGCTACGCCGGCCGGAATGGTGGCCAGAGCGAGCAGCCACAGAAGTCCCCGATTGCGCTGGAGCCCCGAATCGCCTCCGACGCGCATGCCGAAGCCTTGGGCGATAATCTGCATCCAGTCGCGGAAGAAATAGAGGATTACCGCGGCAAGAGTACCCACATGCAAGGCGATATCGAACGCCAAGCCCTGCTCCGGCCATCCCAGGAGCTTCGGAATCACGATCAGATGGGCGGAGCTACTGATGGGCAGAAATTCGGTCAGTCCCTGGATAATGCCCAGGACGATCGCCTGCAAAAGGGGCATAAGTAGTTTAGGGTAGCGCAACCGCCGCGATGAAGGAGCGATGCTTACGGCGGAAAAGTGGATCGGGGCTTCCAAATCAGCAAAAGTGAGCCATTTGGCACACATTTTTATTGGCCATTTGGCGTATATCGCGGTATTCTAGAACCAATATGCGGGTGATTTGGGTGAATGCTGTCCTTACGGGGATTCTGCGCGCCGCCGCACAACCGGAGCGCAATTGCCAGAGCCGCCATCGGACCGGAGAAGCCGTGCCGATGGCTCTGGTGGCTTACGAATATTGCGGGCCTTGGGCGGGCTTCTATGGGGCCGCTCGAAAGCGATCGGAATAATTCGATGTACATTCTGATTGCGCTGGTGGCCGGGTCGGCTATCTATTCTCTGTTGTCCATTTTCGCGGCACTCCGGTTCCTGTCTACACGGCGGCCCGCGCCGTCGGCGATGGAGCCGATCAGCATTTTGAAACCTCTCGCGGGTCTCGATCCTGGCTTGGAATCGAACCTGCGAACCTGCTTTGAACAGGACTATCCCGCGTTCGAGATTTTGTTCGCGGTGCGCGATGCGGACGACCCATCCGTCCCGATCGTGGAGAGGCTGCGGCAGGAATATCCGCTGGTGCGGACCCGGTTGCTGATCACCGGCGAGCCTCCGTACGCAAACGCAAAGGTATTCAGTCTCGACTGCATGATGGCGGCGGCGGCGAACGATTTGCTGGTGATGAGCGATAGCGACATCCGCACGGATCGCAATCTTTTGCGAACGGTCGCCTTGGAATTTCAGGATCCGAAGCTCGGTATCGCCACTTGCCCGTACCGCGCGGTTTCCGGTCCGAGCTTTTGGTCGCGCATCGAGGCGATCGGCATGAATACCGATTTTCTCGCCGGCATTCTGGTGGCACGGTCGCTCGAAGGAATGCAGTTCGCGGTGGGACCCACCATCGCCGCGCGGAGAACCGCGCTTACATCGATCGGCGGCTTCGATCGCTTGAAGGACTACCTGGCGGAAGATTTCGTGATGGGAAAATTCGCCGCCGAAGCCGGTCTGGGGGTCATCCTATCGGCGGGCGTGGTGGAGCATCATATCGGCAGTACGGATTTCGCGCACAATGCGGCGCATCGCCTGCGATGGACCCGCAGCACCCGCCGTTCGAGGCCATGGGGCTACGCAGGCCAGCTATTCACGATGCCTATGCCGCTTGCAATCGCGCTGGTGGCCACGGACTTGTCCTATTGGCCGTTGGCGCTCGCCACGCTGGCCGTCCGTTTTACCGCCGCCTATGTCGTCTCCGCTCGCGTTCTGCATGTGAGGCTGACGTGGCTGCTGTTGCCAGTGGAGGATCTGGCCGTATTCTGTTTCTGGGTGGCGGGATTTTTCGGCAAGACGATTACGTGGCGGGGACGACGCTATAAACTCCACTCCGACGGCCGGTTCGAGCTTATCGGCGCCGCGGTATCTAACGAGGCTTAATCACGAGCGTGCTTTTGGCGTCCACTTTTCCGAACTGCATCGGAAAACTGGTGGCTCCGTAGTAGGCGCTCCACTGGTCCTTGTAATGCAGCGACAAGCGCTGCCCCGATTCGCCCACCGTGATATTTTGCATGGAACGGTCCAGATCGCTGAGATCGACAATCATCCGCATCGAGGGTCCCAAGCGGCGCGTGGTCTGCTTGATCGTGGTTGACGAGCCGCTCATCGGAATCGGGCCGATATTGAAATAGCTGCCGATGAGAGGCAGTTGGCCGCCAACGGGATGGACCATTTTCAAGGAGTTGTATTGGCCGTAATCCCAGCGCGAAATCTTCGAACCTTGGATTTTCGCGCCTTCCTCGACTGCATCTGCGAAACATTTCATTAATACCGCGTCGTAATCGGGAAACCATCCTTGAGGGCGTTCGCGCAGCAGCTTCTCGAGAACCGACGGAGACATCCCGAACTCGTAGGTCTGCCCGCTGCCCGGCGCGGCACGCTCCGCCACTGTTTTCCGAAGCTGCTGAAACACCAGCGTGACTACCATCGGCGTGGCCGTGCCCTTTTCCATTTGTCCGTTCCAGGAACGCAACAGATCCACTGCCGGTATCAGCGCGGGATTGGTCGCCTTCCGCGCGTCCCACGCCGCCAATATCTGCTGCGCGAGGAATTGCGAAAAGCTCGAATAGACATCCTTTTGGATTTCGAGCATCTGCTGCGGCTCCCATTTTGGGCGCCGGTCGAGCAGCGTGCGAATCTCCGTCGCACGATGGGGCGTTGCAAAATGTCCGTTCACGCGATACGGATAGTCCGCTGGAAATGGATTCTGATTCGCTGTGACCACGGCGCCGCGCGCGGGATTGTAGAAACCAGGAAGCTCGTCAAAAGGAATGATGCCGTCCCATTCACATTCTCCGGACGTTCCGTCGGCAGGCAAATCGCCGCCGCAGCCCTTCTTGCGAATGGGATTCCGGCCCGTGGCGTGATACCCGATGTTGCCCGCGGTGTCGGCGTAAACGAAATTCTGACCCGGCCCTGGAAACCGTCCTATCGCGGCTGTAAACTCTTTCCAGTCGTGGGCGCGGTTGATATCGAGAAACGGAAACTGGAAGGTCCCCGGATCCGCTGCTGCCCAACGGAGCGAATACTGATGATTCTCATCGCTTAGGAAGACTTGCCCGTGGCGCGTGATCCAGGTGGTCATTTCCACTGGCTTCGCGCCCCTTACGGCGATCACGTCACGCTCCAGCCGGGCTTGTTCCAGGTGGCCGCTAAACACGTATCGCCCGCTCTGCTGATCGAGATTTTCACGATACAGGTCCTGCACATCGAACCCCAGATTCGTGATGCCCCACGCGATATTTTCGTTATGCCCGATGATCACGGCGGGTACGCCCGGCAGCGAAACACCGGTGACGTTCAGTCCTGGCGAATGCAAATGGACCATGTACCAGGTGGAGGGAATTCCGAAGTCTAAATGCGGATCGTTCGCCAGGATCGGTTTTCCTGTCGCGGACCGCTCGCCCGACACCGCCCACGCATTTGAGCCTGGTTGCGGATCGAATCCCGTTCGTTCGGGGAATAAAAAATCGGCTTTCTCCGCGCCGCCGCGCTCGCGCATGTGGAGCTTCTGGATCTCCTCACGCCAGCTCGTCGTCAGAGTACGGAACATCTGGAGCCCGGCCAAAATCGAATCCCGCACCCGCCAGGGGCGCGGATCGTAATTCAACAGCGCGAACTCCAGGGGCAGTTTTCCGCGATGCGTTTCCAGGTAAAAGTTAACACCGCGTGCGTACGCCGTCAGAATCAACCGATCCGCCGCCGGCATGGACCGGTCCGCCTCGTCCGCGATCTGAGGAAGGCGTAAACGGCGCGCTTCCTGATCCGATTCGAGCGCTGCGTTGCCCACCACCTCCGCCAACTCGCCGCCAGCCAGCCGCCGGAGCGCGTCCATCTGCCACATGCGGTCCTGCGCCGTCGCGTAGGCTTGCAGAAAAACTGCGTCTTCCCAGGACGAGGCTTCGATGTGCGGCACTCCCAGCGCATCGCGAACGATCGTGGCTTTCGCGGAAACCGGTGCGGCGATCTCGCCTGACGTTTCGGGCAGCGGGCGCCACGCGTACCAATAAGCCGCTCCGAGTAGAGCAACGATCAAAACGGCTATGCTCAGATTGATCGCCCGGAGCAATGGAGAAGAGAATAACACTGCTCGATTGTACCGAACCGCCCATACAACACAGATGTCTCTGCGTCTGATTCTGCTCGTCGCCATTGTCCTGCTGAACGGCTTCTTCGCGTCCGCCGAAGTCGCGCTGCTTTCGGTTCGCCGTTCCCGTCTGAACGAATTGGCGGAGCGCGGCAATGCCGCTGCCCGCGCGGCTCTTGGACTGCTCGCGAACCCCAGCCGCTTGCTCAGCGCGACGCAGGTGGGCGTGACGCTCGCCAGCCTGGGCCTCGGCTGGGCGGGCGAAGATACCGTCTATCAGATCCTTCTCAATATTCTTTCTCCCGTAATCACTCCCGCGACGACTCACTGGCTGCATGTGCTCAGTTTCGCGCTGGCGTTTCTCTCGATCAGCTTCGTTCACGTGGTGATCGGCGAGGTGGTGCCGAAGAATCTGGCGATTGAGAAAGCGGATCGTCTGGCGCTGCTGATGGCGCCCGCGCTGCTGGTTTTTCTGCGCATCTCCGCGCCGTTCGTTTATGTGATCGAGCGCGCCGCCTCCGCGCTGGGAAGCGCCATCGGATTGCACGGCGGACACGGCGGGGGCGGCCATTCCCCCGAAGAACTGGCGTTTATCGTCGAATCCAGCAGGCTCTCCGGTCATCTCGAAGACTTCGAAGAGGACGCGATTCAGAAGCTGCTCGAGATGAGAGAAGTGAACGCGCGCCAGATCATGACGCCGCGCATGGAAATCACGTCGGTGTCCGTCGATGCGTCCCTCGACGAACTGTTGCGGATCACCCTGGAGCACAAATACTCACGCCTGCCGGTCTACGAAGGCAAGCCCGAGCACATCATCGGGATCGTCCATTATAAAGACCTGGTCCGCGCATGGCAGGAACGCAAATTTGCCGCCGACCGCCGTATTCCGCCGCGCCCTTTTCTACTGCGCCGCTATTTGCGCGACGTGCTTGTCGTGCCCGAAACGAAGCCTCTCAACCAGCTAGTCGATGAATTTCGCAAGAAACACGCGCACCTGGCGATGGTGGTCGATGAGTTCGGGACCATCACCGGACTGGTGACGCTCGAAGACGTGCTGGAACAAATTTTCGGGGAAATCGGCGATGAGCATGACGTGAGGCGCCCTCTTCCCATCGCCGGCGCACCCGTTATCGAAGTCGACGGAAGCACCAGCATCCGCGATCTGGCATCGCAATACGGAGTCGAACTGCCCGGCGATGCCGGCTTCGAAACGCTGGCCGGATTTCTGCTGTTCCGGCTCGGCTATATTCCGGGGCCCGGCGAATCGGTGACTTACGGCTCCCGAACATTCATCGTGGAAGAAATGGATCGCAACCGGATTGCGAAAGTGAAGATCATCACCGCGCGCGCCCCCGATCTGGAGGCCAAACCATGACCGATCTCCTCTCCGAGATTCGCGCGGAACTCGATCGTCTTGCCGATCCTCGCGCCGCGGACAGTGCGCAGCGCTTCTTCAAGGATCAGCACGTCGAGCATCAGGGCGTCACTGCACCACAGATCCAGCGGGTCGCTCGCGATTTTTATCCTCGCGTCAAGAAAATGTCCGTCGCCGACCGAGATCGCCTTTGCACCGCGCTTTGGGCCAGTCCCAATCATGAAGAAGGAGCGCTGGTCTGCTATCTGTATCGCCGGTTCGCGAAACAATGCGGAGCTCGCGAGTTCGCATTATTCACGCGCTGGCTGGATCGGTACGTCAAAAACTGGGCTCACACCGATGGCCTCTCGCTGTGGCTGCTAGGCGCGTCGATCGCCAATGACGCGGCGCTGATCGACAAGCTTGATGCGTGGACGCATGCGAAAAACCGTTGGAAGCGCCGCGCCGCGGCGGTCGCGTTAGTCTATTCCGCCAAGCGCGGCGAGCACACGCGCCCGATCCTCCGCATCGCGGCTCCGCTCATCGAAGACCAGGATGACATGGTGCAAAAAGGCGTCGGCTGGCTGCTCAAAGAAACATATCCGAAGCGGCCGGCCGAAGTCGTACGTTTTCTGATCGCCCGGCGTGCCAAGACAACTCGCCTGGTTCTGCGTTACGCCGCCGAAAAGATGACGGCAGCCGACAAAGCTCGCGTTCTTGCTCGCGGGTGATTACTGTTCGGCCGAAGTGGTGCCGTTCGCCGCGGGAGGCGTCTTCTTTAGCACGTATTTGCTGTACCAGTTGAGATAGCGTTCGTACCGGTCCTTCACATAACTGGGCCGGGAGATGCCGTGGAATTCGTTCGGATAAATCACGAGTTGTGTTTCGATACCCAGACTCCGCAGCGCCTGGTACATTTGCTGTCCGCCTTGCACCGGCACGTTGAAATCGCGCTCGCCGCCTAGAAATAACGTCGGCGTCGTGATGCGGTCCGCGTGCAGGAACGGGTAGGAAATCTTCACATAAGTTTCCCAGCCCTTCGCGGTCCACGGCGGCCCGATTTCGTAATCGTATTGCAGAATGTACTGGTCGGTCCCGTAGAAGGAAACCGTAAACGCGGTTCCGGCGCCGCTGGTGGCCGCTTTGAAACGGTGATCAGTCGCGATCATGTAGTCCGTCAGAATGCCGCCGTAGCTCCAGCCGCCGACGCCCAGTTTTTCCGGATCCGCCACGCCCATCTTGATCACATGATCGACGCCCGCGATTAAATCCTCGACCTCTAAATGTCCCCAATCCGCCCAAATCGCGTAGGAATGTTTCTGGCCCCGCCCCGAACTGCCGCGATAATTCACCGCCAGCACCGCGTAACCATTCGCCGCAAATACCTGCCGCTCCACGCTGAATTGATGCGCGTCCTGACCGTTCGGTCCGCCATGAATCCGTAGCAAGAGAGGAACTTTGGTGCCTTTCACGTATCCGACGGGATACGTCAGCAAGCCGTGAATCTCCGTGCCGTCCTTGCTTTTGAAGCTCACCTCTTCGGTCGGCGGAATATCCAACTGCGCGAACAGCTCGTCGTTCTGGTGCGTCAACTGGCGCAGCGATCCGCCCTGCACCGCATAAATTTCGCTGTGCCTTGAATCTCCACCCGATAGCACCGCGGAGCATCCCGCGGCAACGGTTGGATTGGATACCACTACCGGCGTCGCCATCAATCTTTCCGCGCTTCCGCCCGAAACTGGAACGCGAACCGGATATACATTGCGGTCGTCGGTCACCAATACCGTCAGCGATTTTCCATCGGCGCTCCAGCGCGGCGATGAAACTCCGCGATCCAGGTCCTTCGCCGCGCCCACCAGCATCGGCGCGGAGCTTCCATCGGACGGTACCACGGCGAGCCTCTCCATCCCGTAGGCGCTGTATTTCTTCTCGTCGCCGATCAAAAACGCGATCCATTTCCCATCGGGCGACCATTCGAGCCGCGACCGTCCTGCCCGCGTGTCGTTCTTCGTCAGAGCCTTCTCCGCCACGCCCGCCTTGGCTTCCGCGACATAAACCTGGGCTTCCGGATTTCGATCCGAATCCGGATCGTGATTGCTCGAGAACGCGATCCACTTTCCGTCGGGCGACCAGACTGGGCCCGCTTCGTCTGAACTCTTCTGCGTCGTCAGACGCTCCAGCTTCTTCGTCGAGATATCGAACAGGTAAATGAAGCTGTGGCGTCCGCTCAGCAGATATCCCTGCACATCCTGCTTGAACTTGTAGCGGTCGATCACGATGGGCTTCGGCGTTTTCGGCTTGGCGGGAGCATCGCCCGGTTCGGACGCATCCGGATCGGGGTCGCCGACGACCAGGGCAAGCTTGGTTGAATCGGGGGACCATTCGTAGCCTTGCAACCGGCCCTTTACATCGGTCAACTGCATCGCCTCGCCGCCCGCGCGAGGCAATAGCCACACCTGGCTGCCCTTCGCTTTTCCAGGGCGCGACGAGGTGAACGATAAATACTTCCCGTCGGGACTCCACCTGGGCGATGATTCGCTATCGGTGCTCGAAGTCACTTGACGGTCGGTCTTGCCGTCATAGCTGATCATCCATACGTGCCCGCTCGATTTGTCCTCTTTCGCATCGATCATCGATACCGTGTACGCCACCCACTGCCCATCCGGCGAACACTGCGGATCGCGCACTTCGCGGAGCTTCGCGAGATCGTCGAGCTTAAGGGGTCGTTTCGCCGGTTGCGCCCACAGGGAGGCAATCGACAACAGAACAATCAAGGTTCGGGAACTGGACATGAGGACCAGTTTACACCCGTGCTAGCATTCGTTCATGTTGCGACAAATTATCCTGTTGCTGGCCGCCGCGACGTTGGCTGCCGCCCAGAAACTCGATGGATTCGATACGTTCGCCAACCAGGAACTGCGCGACTGGAAGTGCGACGGTTTCGCCATCGCTGTGGTGCAGGACGGCAAGGTGATTCTTTCAAAGGGCTACGGTTTGCGCGACGTAAAGAAAAATCTGCCGGTGACAGAGAAGACTCTGTTCGCCATCGGCAGCGCGACGAAGTCGTTCACGGTAACCTCGCTCGGTGTGCTGGTCGATCAAGGCAAGCTCGATTGGGACAAGCCTGTTCGCGATTATTTGCCGGATTTCAAGATGTGGGATCCGTTCGCGACGGAGCGCATGACTCCGCGCGACCTGGTGACGCACCGTTCCGGCCTGCCTCGGCACGATTTGATGTGGTACAACTCTCCCTTCACGCGCCAGGAGTTGTTCGAACGCCTTCGATACCTGGAGCCCAACAAGGATTTTCGGACCACCTTTCAGTATCAGAATCTGATGTTCATGACCGCCGGTTATTTAGCCGGACACGTCGCCGGAACGACTTGGGAGCAGCTTGTTCGCAAGGTGATTTTCGAACCACTCGGTATGAACAGCTCGAATTTTTCCATCACGGAGTCTCAGAAATCCGCCGATTTTTCGCAGCCCTATCAGGTCGTGAACGACGTCGCGACGGATATTCCGTTTCGCAATATCGATTCCATTGGTCCAGCGGGTTCGATCAATTCGAATCTCGAGGACATGACGAAATACGTCATGATGCACCTGGCGAAAGGGAAAGGCGTAGTCTCGGCGACGAACGAAATGCAGATGATGACGCCGCACATGGCGATCCAGGCGCCTTCGCCGGACAAGGAGCTGGGCGACCTCGCCTACGGCATGGGATTTTTTGTGACCAGCTATCGGGGCCACAAATTCGTTCATCATGGCGGGAATATCGACGGTTTCAGCGCACTGGTGGCGTTCCTTCCGCAGGATAATATCGGCCTGGTGATTTTGACCAATCAGAATTCGAGCCCTTTGCCGGCGGTGGTTGCCTATAACGTGTGGGACCGGCTGCTCGGCATGGATCAGGTCGATTGGACCGCGCGTGTCAAGCTGCAACGGGCAATGACCAAGGCATCCGAGCAGGACGCCAAGCGCAAAGGCTACACGACGCAGCGCACCGGCACTCATCCGTCCCACGAGCTCGCGGAGTATGCGGGCGAGTATGAACATCCTGGCTACGGAATCGTGAAAATCGAATTTGCGAGCGGTGCGCTGAAGATCGATTATCACGGACTCGGCGGCGTGTTGTCACATTTTCATTACGATGTTTTTGAGGTCCCGAAGGATGAGATGAATCCTTTTTCGGAAGAGAAAGTGCAGTTCCACAGCAGCCTCGCGGGCGAGATCGACTCGCTGGGGATTCCCTTCGAATCGACACTCAAAGACATCACGTTCATCAAGCTGGGCGATCGCAGCATGATGCAGAAGACTTTCCTTCAGCCTCTCACGGGGGACTATCAACGCGGTCCGTTGCTAGCCGCCATTTCCATGAAAGGCGACTCTGCGTTGACGCTCACGCTGCCCGGTCAGCCGGTCTACAACCTGGTCCCGGTGCACGGAACTAAGTTCAATATCAAAGAACTGAACGGATATAGCGTGGAATTCAAAGGCGACGATTTAGTGTTCTATCAACCGAGCGGAACGTTTTCCGCGACAAGGAGAAAATGATGTTTGATCTGACAGGCCAAGTTGCCGTCATCACCGGATCGACCAAGGGAATTGGGCGCGCGATCGCGGAGGAAATGGCGCGGGCAGGATCGAAAGTGGTCATCTCCAGCCGCAAGCCCGAGGCTTGTGAAGAGGTCGCAGCGGCGATCGTCAAAGAGGGCCACGAGGCGATCCCGATTGCCTGCCACATCGGGCGCCGCGCGGATTGCGAGGCGTTGATCGCGGAAACCCGCGCGAAATGGGGCAAGATCGATACATTGATTTGCAACGCGGCCATCAATCCTTATTACGGGCCGATGACCAATCTCTCCGACGAGGTCTTCACCAAAGTGATGGAGACAAATGTCCGGAGCAATCTGTGGCTGGCGAATCTGGTGCAACCGGAAATGGCGGCGCGGCGCGACGGCACGATCATCGTCGTATCGAGCATCGGCGGACTGAAAGGGACCGATATTTTGGGAATCTATGCGATCTCGAAAGCTGCCGATATGCAGCTTGCAAGAAATTTGGCGGTGGAGTGGGGTCCGGACAATATTCGCGTGAACTGCATCGCGCCGGGGCTGGTAAAGACGGATTTTGCCCGCGCGTTGTGGGAGGATCCGGGATTGCGAAAGGGATCGGAGGATCGAACCGCGCTGCGCCGCATCGGCGACCCAGAAGACATTTCGGGAGCTGCCGTATTTCTAGCATCGCGCGCAGGCCGGTGGATCACCGGACAAACCATCGTGATCGACGGGGGAAGGACCATCGCATGAAAGCCGCTCTGTTACGCGAATTTGCAGGACCAATCGCGATTGAACAGGTAGAAACGCCAAGCCCCGGTCCGGGCGAGGTGCTGATTAAAGTTCAAGCTTGCGGCGTGTGCCACTCCGATCTGCATTTGGCGCAAGGCGATTGGGACATGCTGCGCGGGATCACGAAACTGCCGCTCATCGGAGGGCATGAGATCGCGGGTGTCGTGTCCTCAGTCGGCGAAGGCGTGACCGATTTGAAGATCGGCGATCGCGTCGGAGTACCGTGGCTGCACTGGACCTGCGGCGAGTGCGAGTACTGCTGCGCGGGCCGAGAAACGCTTTGCGGAAAACAGAAAATCACCGGCTGCACGGTCGATGGCGGATTTGCGGAATACGTCAAAGCTCCTGCGTCGCATACCGCGAAGCTGCCGGACGCTCTGAGCGCGGAAGAAGCCGCGCCGCTGCTGTGCGCGGGACTCACAGTTTATAAAGCGCTGAAGAATTCCGGGCTCGCGAAAGGCGAAAGGCTCGCGGTGTTCGGGGTTGGCGGACTAGGACATCTCGCGGTTCAGATCGGCCATGCCATGGGCGCGCAGGTCTGCGCGATTGATATCGCGGATGACAAACTCGAGCTGGCTCGATCGTTGGGTGCGGAATGGACGGTGAACGCGGCGACCGAACAGGTTCCGAAAAGACTTCGGACAATTGGTGGGGCGCATGTCGCGCTGGTCACCTCCGCAAGCGCCGCCGCATACGAAACCGCCCTCCGATGCCTGCGGAAAGGCGGCACGCTGGCAGTGGTGGGAATGCCGAACGAGCCGTTCAAAGTGTCCGCGGTCGCGCTGGTTGCGGGCGAAACCAGAATCGTTGCGTCGGCGGTCGGAACCCGCGAAGACTTGCGAGAGTTGTTCGAACTAGTCGGGAAATTTCCGATTCGCTGCCATGTGGAGACGCGCGGACTGGAGGCGCTCTCGGCGGTATTCGATGAAATGAAACGCGGCGCACTGCTCGGGCGAGTTGTGCTCGTTCTATAGCAGGATGTACGTCACGATCGCGATCGCAGCGAGTTTGTTCACGTCGTCAAAAATGTCGATGCGCGACACGCAGAGAGTCTTTCCCGCCCGCACCAGGTAGGCCCTGGCGACCGCTTTCTCTCCCATGATCGGCCGCAGATAGTTGACCTTCAGCTCGGTCGTCGTGCAATTCGTCGGCTTGCCGAAATGATGCTCGATCGCGTGCCACGCCGCTTCATCGGCGATGGTCGCCGTAATGCCTCCGTGCAAGACGCCTTGCGAATTGAGAAACTCCGGCGACAAAGGGAAATGAACCGTAACGCCGTCCGCGTGTCGTTCGGTAACGCGCAGCTTCAAGTGATTTTCAAAAGGCATCGTCGGGAGTCTTCACTTTACAATAGATATGTGAACTTTGCCCCGGTGCCCGAACAGCTCGCTTATATCAGGAAAGGATTTTCAGAAATCATTCGCGAAGAGGATCTGAAGGATCGCCTGGAGAAGTCTCTCAAAACGGGGAAACCCTTGCGCGTGAAGGCCGGTTTCGATCCTACAGCTCCGGATCTGCACCTCGGTCACACCGTTCTGCTACGAAAGATGAAGCACTTTCAGGATCTCGGCCACACGGTGATCTTCCTGATTGGCGACATGACCGGCCTGATCGGCGATCCGACCGGCCGCAATATCACTCGTCCCCCGATGACGCGCGAGGAACTAAATCGCAATGCGGATACATACAAATCCCAAGTCTTCAAAATCCTCGATCGCGAAAAAACCGAGCTGAGATTTAACAGCGAGTGGCTGGAGCCGCTGAAATATGAAGACATCGTCCGGTTATGCGCCAAATACACGGTCGCGCGTATTCTGGAGCGTGACGATTTCGAGAAACGGCTGAAGGAGAACACACCAATTTCGATGCATGAGTTGCTGTATCCGCTCGCGCAGGGATACGATTCCGTGATGCTCGAATGCGATGTCGAGCTCGGAGGCACGGACCAGAGATTTAATCTTCTCGTCGGCCGCGAACTGCAACGCGACGTAGGTCAGGCTCCGCAGATCGTCGGGACTGTGCCCCTGCTTGAAGGCACGGACGGCGTGGAGAAAATGTCGAAGTCGAAGGGAAATTACATCGGCATCACCGAAGCTCCGAAAGTGATGTTCCGGAAAGTCATGGGCATCAGCGATGCCCTGATGTGGCGCTATTGGGAACTTTTAACCGATGCGACCCTTCCCGAAATCGCCGCGATGAAGGCGCGCGAGCCGATGGAAGTGAAGATGGAACTGGCTGCCCGGATCGTCGCGGATTTTCATTCGACGGCCGAAGCGGCTCAGGCCGGCGAAGATTTCAATCGCGAGGTGCGGCAGGGCGGTGAGCCGTCGGACATCGAAACAACCGAGTACGGCGCACCGGGAGAAATTCGCGTGCCCCAGATGCTCGCCGCCGTCGGGCTTGCGCCCACCCGAAGCGAAGCGGAGCGCCTGCTAAAGGCCGGTGCAGTCGAGATCGATGGAACACGCAGCATCGATCTCAAATGGCTGGCCGAGGCGGGCACGCACACTATTCGCGCCGGAAAAAAGTGGAAGAAAATCACTGTCCCAGCGTGAAAATCACATCGATAGGCGCGATTACTTCCACCGCCTGCCCATTCAAAAGCGTGGGACGGTAGATCCACTGCCGCACCGCGTCCAACGCCGCCTTCACCAGTAGAGGATGTCCGCTCACCACTTGTAATTGCTGAATCGTTCCATCCTTCGCGATCACTCCAACCAGTTGCACCGTGCCCGACACGCGAGCCTGACGGGCTAGCGGCGGATAAACCGGCACCACTTTCTTCGTCAGCTTCGCCGCCTGTACATCTCCACCGATAGACACCGGCTTCGCTGGCGCCGGCGCAGCCTCAACGGCCCTGGGCTTCGCCGGCGGGATTGGTTCGCGAAAAAACTGGCCGATGGAAGGCACGCCCGTGCCTCCAGGAACTCCGTTCTCTGCGCCACCGGAAAATTGAGGCGGTGCTTCCACTAAACCGACGTCCGGAATTTGAGAAAGATTCGCCACGTGCGTAGGCGTATAGATCCTCGCACTCGCGAACACGTTGTGCGACGCCGGCGAGGACGCTGAGGTCTGGACTTGCCGCACTGGGGCCGGCGGTGGAGGCAAAGGCAGCGATAGAGGAACGAATAGACGCACGTCCGGCAGGCGTTCGCTAAAGATCAGCGGAATCGCGATCAACACGCCGACTAGCAGCGTCTGCGCGGTGAGCGACGCGGCCATCGCCCCGGTTTTCTTGCCTGCCGCGTGATCGAGAAGCAGTGATTGCTCGAACATGCCTCTGTAGACAACACGGGCGCTGGAAAGTTCCCGGAGTTTTATTCGATGATGCGGCCGTCGCGCATGTGTACCGTGCGATGACCGTAGGCGGCCGCTTCAGGATTGTGCGTGATCATGAGGATCGTTTGGCCTAAACGATTGTTGAGGTCGCGCAAAATCCCAAGGACTGCCGTGGAATTCTCCGTGTCGAGATTCCCCGTGGGTTCGTCGGCCAGCAGAATCGCGGGACCATTGACCAGCGATCTCGCAATCGCGACTCGCTGCTGCTCGCCGCCCGAAAGTGCGCGCGGCTTGTGATGCATGCGCTCCCGGATTCCCAGCAGAGCCAGAATCTCTTCGAACTGCGGGTCGTGATCCACTTTGTTCCCGGCAATATCGCGCGCGATCGCGATATTGTCCTCCGCCGTCAGTGTCGGCAGGAGATTGTATTTCTGAAACACGAAGCCTACAGTTTTCTTGCGCAGATCGGTGCGCTCCGCGTCAGTCATCTTGAGCAGATCCCGACCGTCGATATGAACGGTGCCCGAAGTGGGAGGGGTGAGACCTCCAAGAATATTGAACAGCGTTGATTTGCCGGAGCCGCTTGGCCCCACCACGGATAGAAACTCGCCGCGGCCGACCGACAGACTAACGCCGCGCAGCGCGTGCACGTCGATTTCGCCGGTGCGATAAGTCTTGGTGAGGTCGCGGATCTCAATCATAGGAGAGCGCCTCAATGGCGTCCTGTCGCGCGGCCTTGAACCCCGGAATCAGCGCGCCAATCAGGGATCCGGCGAGAGCAAGCGCAGTGGTAATCGGCCACCACTTCGTGACGATCAGCATCGGAAAAGTCGGGGCAAACGCACGCAACAAAGCTTGAGCTCCATAGGTCATGAGAATACCGGCGATGGAGCCGAGGATCGCGAGCACCGCGGTCTCCCGCAGCAGAATCCCCATGATGTACGCGGGCGATCCGCCGAGCGCCTTCAGAATTCCGATTTCGCGCGTGCGTTCGAGCACTGCCGTATACATGGAAAGGGAGACCACCAAGAATCCAACGACTACGGCAATGCCGATGACGACTTTCGTGAAGTTTTCGATCAGGGGAAGATTATTCGCGGTCAGAAGCGAGGTCATCTCGTCCATCGAATAGACGGGGTAACCGTCAAGCTTCTGCTTCAGTGCCGCTATCACAGCGGGAATATTCGCCGGGTCGTCGACCTTGACCCACACGACCGATATCTTCCCGGTCTGCGAGTACTCTTCCTGGAGGGGCTCGATTTGCGCAAACATGCGCGAAAGCTTGCCGGACTCGACCACACCCGTAACCATCCATTTATTACCGAAGTTCACAGTCGAGCCCACGTGAAGATGATCGGTCCGAGCTTCTACATCGTCTACGACGAGTTCGTGCGGACCTTTGAACGGACCGCCCTCAAGATAGCGAAAACCGCCGCTGATGGCGTTGAATTCGTCGGGGTGAATCCCGGCAACTGCCGTAAACGGAGGCGCAACCGGCTGCATGAGAGTGCCCGTGGCGATGGTGACGTGCGGCTCCTGCCGGATAACGTTAACCACCTTCTCCAGCATGTTCACACCGGATAAACTGAACACGGAACTACCGGGCGGACGCACGACGACATCCGCGCCAGTTCCACGGGACCGGTCCGACATGTCGGCAGTGACGCCTCGGCTGACGCCGACTAACGAGAGGATCATTGTGACCCCCACACCGATCAGGATTGCGCTGAGGAGAGTACGCACCGGGCGGTGCTTCAGGTTCTCAAAGACGAGACGATTGACCAATTTCCTAGTCTAACAGCCACGCCGAATTTACGATAGCCAAGGCCGCCAACGCCGCTGTTTCGGCGCGAAGAACCAGCGGACCCAGCGATACCGGCGCCCACTGCGCGGCGATGAACTCGGATCGCTCCTGCTCCGTCCATCCGCCTTCCGGTCCGATTAACAGCGCGACCGTGTCCTGGGGATCGCGCGCCGCAGGCAAGGCTCCTTTTAGGGGCCGAACCGCAGGATTTTCGTCCAGCGCGAATCGGTACGTGGCTTCACGATGCAGGGTGTCCCGCAGCGGTTCGGGCTCCGCGACCTCGGGTAAAAAGGCTCGCCGCGCCTGCTGGCTGGCTTCGAGAGCGATGCGCCGCCAGCGTTCCACGCGTTTATGCGCGGCCCGTTCCAGGCCGCGTTCACTGCGGATCGTCTCCACCGGCACGATTTCGGCTACGCCCAACTCAGTCGCTTTCTCGATCATCCATTCGAAATGATCGAACTTGATCAACGCCGCGCACAGCACCAGGCGCACCATGGGCGCGGGCGGCGCCAGCTTTTCGATAGTGCGAAACGCGACGTGCTCCTTGCGCGCCGTCTCAATCTCTGCGAGATAAACGTTCCGGTTATCGGAAATCTCATAGCGTTGTCCCGCTTCGACTCGGAGAACGCGGGTCAGGTGGCGGGCGTCGTCGCCGGAAATCTCGGCTCGTCCGCTGCGCACCTCGTCAACAAAGAACCTGCGGCGCATACTATTCTGTATTCTTCATGATTTCGCATCTGCGTGGGGCGCTGCTCGAAAAACATCCGAACCTCGTGGTGGTCGATGTTCACGGCGTCGGCTATGAGGTCACCATTCCGGTGTCGGTCTATTCCTCACTTCCGGCCGCAGGTTCTGAGGTCGCGCTGCACATCCATACCCACGTCCGCGAGGATGCCTTGTCGCTGTTCGGATTCGTTTCTTCGGCTGATAAAGCGCTGTTCGAGAAATTGATCTCCGTCAGCGGCATCGGACCGAAGCTGGCGGTAACAGCCCTCAGCGGACTCGCGTCGGCGGACCTGATCGCCGCGATACGCTCCGGCGCGCTGGACCAACTTGTAAAGATCCCAGGCGTCGGTAAAAAGACCGCGGAGCGCATGGTCCTGGAACTGCGCGACAAGCTCGATTTTATCGGCCTGCCCGCCCGCGTCTCCGGCGTCGCGGCCCCGCAGAGCAGTTTCAGCGCCGTCGAAGAAGACACCATTTCCGCGCTGATGAATTTCGGATCGACCCGAGCGTCGGCGGAAGCCGCGGTGACCAAAGCCCGGGCGGCGGAAGGCACGAACGATTTCGACGCCCTGTTCCGAAGAGCCTTGAAGCTATTGAGATAAGAGATCGCTGCACGCACGACTTTTTCAGCAATCTCTTTAGTCTGTGTAAACTAAAACTTCATGCGAGAGCAGGGCATCGTATCCGCAACGTTACGCGACGAGGAGAAACAGTTCGAAGCCGCGCTACGCCCCAGCAGGCTCGCCGACTTCGCCGGTCAGCCGAAAATAAAGGAAAATCTATCCATCGCCATCGAGGCGGCGAAGAAGCGCGGTGAGGCCATGGATCACGTCCTGCTCTACGGTCCGCCCGGGCTGGGTAAAACGACCCTGGCTGGGATCATCGCCGCGGAGCTTGGTGTCGGTATCCAGCAGACCTCCGGCCCGGTGTTGCAAAAGAAGCTCGATCTCAGCGGCATCCTCACCCACATCAATGAGCGCGAAGTTTTTTTCATCGACGAAATTCACCGCCTGCTTCCCGACATCGAGGAAATGATTTATTCCGCGCTCGAAGATTTCCGCATGGATATTCTGATCGGCACCGGCCCCGGCGCCCGCACGCATTCGATGGAGATCAAGCACTTCACCGCCATCGGAGCCACCACGCGTCAAGGCATGATCAGCGCGCCTTTGCGCGGCCGTTTCGGCCTGGTGCTGCGTCTGAATCCATACGAACCTGCTGAGCTAGGCAGCATCGTGCGTCGTTCCGCGCGGCTCCTCGAAGTGGAGATCGATGGTGAAGGCGCTTCGGAAATCGCGCGTCGCGCCCGCGGGACTCCGCGCATCGCGAATCGATTGCTCCGCCGCGTTCGCGATTACGCACAGGTGCGCGCGTCAGGCCGCGTCGATCTCGAGGTCGCCAAGAAAGCCCTCGATCTGCTCGAAGTGGACCCGCTCGGCCTCGATGAAATTGACCAGAAGATCATGATGACCGTGCTCGAAAAATATGGGGGAGGTCCGGTTGGTTTGAACACCATCGCCGCGTCGATCGATGAGGAATCGGACACCATCGAAGAAGTTTACGAGCCCTATCTGATGCAGCTCGGATTTCTGGATCGCACCCCGCGCGGCCGTATGGCCACCGATCGCGCCTTCGAATATTTTAAGGTGCCGCGGCGAGTCCGCGGCATTCAGAACAGCCTGTTTTGAAACTGGTCTACCTAGCGCTCGGCTCCAATCTCGGCGACCGCGCCGAAAATCTGCGTCTCGCCCGCGAACAGATCGAGGCTCCGGATCTCCACGTTCTCCGCGCCTCGTCTATTTACGAAACCGCGCCGCGCGACGTCGAAGATCAACCGTGGTTCTTGAATCAAGTCCTGGAGTGTGAAACGGATTTGTTTCCCCGTCAGTTGCTAGGCCGGTTGCAGAAGATTGAGAGAAAAATGGGCCGGAAACGGACCATCGCGAAGGGTCCGCGCGAAATCGATCTCGATATCCTGTTGTTCGGTAACGCTGTGGTGAAGGCGCCCGAGCTCGAAGTTCCTCATCCGCGATTGCCCGAAAGACGATTCGTATTGGAGCCGCTCACAGAGCTCGCGCCGGACAAAAAACATCCCGGCACTCGGCGCACCATGCGGGAGATGCTGGCGCGAGTCATGGATCAGAAGGTGAAAAAGCTACAGAAAGGTGTATAATTCTTAGGATTTGTGGAGGTCATGTGAAACGGACTTTGTTTACCGCGATAGCAATGTTTGCCCTCGTGGGTCTGATGCGAGCCGACGAGTTGGAAGATTCCTACGCGAAGCTGAAAGCGACGGTTGAGAAGAAGGATGCCGACGCGGTCAAGGCGGATGCAGCCGCGACCAACAAACTCGCGCAGGTTTTGGTGAACGCCCCGCAGCCGTCCGACGCGGCGGAAGTTGACAACTGGAAGCAGCGCGTCCAATACGGCAAGGAAGTCGCCGCCTACTCCGAATACGCGCTCGCCTATGTCGCGACCACAGTGGAAGGCCCGAAGACCATTGAGCTGGTAGACGCCCTCATCGCGCAGAATCCGAAAAGCAAATATCTCGATACGTGTACGTCCGCCTATTTGGCGGCGCTCGGCAAGAGCGGTGCCGCGAAACAACTCGAAGGCATGAAGAAGATCGTAGACGGCCGTCCTGAGAACGAGGTCGCGCTTGCCGCCCTCGCGGAGGGCATCATGAGCAAGAGTCCGGATGCCGCTCTGCGTTACGCCAACACTCTGATCAGGCTCAAAGGCGCCGGGCTCGCGACCGGGTATTATGTCGCCGGCGTGATCAATGGCGCCAAGACGGCCTGGATCGATTGCGATCGCGATCTGAAGGCCGCGCTGCCTCTGGTCCACGACAACTACAAGCTCGGCATCATGTATTTTTATCTCGGCTTGGCGAATTACCAGCTCGGCAAGATGACCATGGATCGTCCCAAGATGCAGATCGGCCTCAAATACAGCCAGCAGTCCGCGGCCCTTGCCGGTCCCATGAAGGATCAGGCCTATCACAATGTCCTCGCGATCCAAAACGAGTTGGGCCACAAATAGGGAACCGCGGCACTCGCGCTAGTGAGGCACAATAAGGATGTACCCTTATGAACCTCCGCGCGCGCGCCTTAGCGCTTGCTGCCAATGCCTGTTTGTTGAGCTTAGGCGGCTGCATGGTCGGCCCGAATTACTCCAAGCCCCCGGTCCCGATCGCGCCCGCGTTTAAGGAAGCTCCTCCCGCGTCCTTCAAGGAAGGCGACGGATGGAAGACGGCCCAGCCCAACGATCAGATCTTGCGCGGCGATTGGTGGACCATGTTCAACGACCCGCAGCTCAACGCGCTCGAAGTCCAGGTCGAGCAGGCCAATCAAACGTTGCGCGCCGCCGACGCCAATTATCGAGCCGCCCGCGCCGCCGTCATGTTCGCGCGCGCCGGCCTGAAACCGAGCATCACCACGGCGCCCGGCATCGAAGCCATTCACGAATCGGTCGGCAAAACCAGCGACGGCCAGATCGTGCGTGCCGGCCCCGGTAGTTTCACTCTGCCTATCGATTTCAATTGGGAAATCGACCTCTGGGGACGCCTTCGCCGCGCTGTCACCTCAGCCGCCGAGCAAGCCGAAGCCAGCGGCGCCGATCTCGAAAACGCCCGCCTCAGTCTCCACGCGGAGCTCGCCATCGACTATTTCGAACTGCGCAGCGCCGATGCTCAGGAGAAACTGCTGGACGAAACCATCCGCGCCTACACCCGAGCCCTTCAGCTTACGCAGGACCGCTACGATGGCGGAGCCGCTCCCAGATCGGACGTGGCCCAGGCGCGCACCCAACTCGATACCGCCCGCGTTCAAAGGACCGACGTCGAAGTGCAGCGCACTCAGTTTGAACACGCCATCGCGGTTCTGATCGGCAAGCCTCCGTCGGAACTCAGCCTGCCTGCCACGCCGGTCACCACCACGCCCCCCGCCATGCCCGATATTCCCGGCGCCGTTCCTTCGCAGCTATTGGAGCGTCGTCCCGATATCGCCGCCGAGGAGCGCCGCATGGCCTCAGCCAATGAACAGATCGGCATCGCCCAGGCCGCCTATTATCCCGTCCTGAACCTCGGTGCGCTGGGCGCATTCAACGGAGGTTCTCTGCTCGGCTGGTTCAGTTGGCCGAACCGCGTGTGGGCCGTGGGTCCAACGTTGAGTGAGACGCTCTACGACGGAGGCCGCCGCCGCGCGAACTCCGCGATCGCCATTGCCAACTACGACGCCGCCGTCGCCAATTATCGCCAGACGGCGTTAACCGCTTTTCAGCAGGTGGAGGACAATCTGGCCGCCCTGCGCGTGCTCGAAATAGAAGCCCAGCAGCAGAGAGAGGCAACCGCCTCCGCACAGGAATCCCTCTCTCTGTTTCAAACACGATATGAAGGCGGCGTTGACACCTATCTGCAAGTCGTCACCTGGCAAACCGCGGCATTACTGAATGAGCGCGCCGACATCGACCTGATGCGCCGCCGCCTCGACGCCAGCGTCCTATTGATCAAGGCCCTAGGCGGCGGCTGGCACACCTAAAGGTTCTTCTCTTCCGAGCCGCGACCGCAGGAAGCGATCTCCGCGCCGTCACCAAGTGGGGCAGGTTCCCGACCTGCCCTCCGTTCAGGAACCGCCCCCCATCAGGAAAGCCGCCCAACCAACTCCTCAATCACCGCATCCGCCCTAGCCTCAATCTCCGCCCTGCTCTGATCCTGAATCGGATGCCGTACATAAACCGCGTCAAACTCCGCCCGCCCCAGCGCCGCAGCCTGCGCCCGCGCAGCCGTCATGAACTCATGCGTCGCCACCGGCACCGCCGCGATCCCCATATTTTCCAGCTTGATCGTGTCGTGCAAACTGCACGTTGTGCAGGACCCTCAATCGGCCAGCGCTTCAATCACCCCATCCGCCGCCCGGAGCTTCTGAAGCACCTCCGGCGAAGCCGGCTTCGCAAAAGTCGGCTTCATCTCGCGAATCACCCGCGCCACACGGTAGACCGTCTTCAACCGATCCTCGATGCGGTCCAGAAAAACGCTTCCCCCCGGCTTGCTGATGTCCAGCAGCGCGATCGTCTTGCCAGCCAGCGTCTTGAGCCGCGGCGCCGGCCCCGCAGCCTCGGCGATATCTTCATTCAGCGGATTGATAATTCGCATATGCACCTTCAAACCGGATAAGTCACCATCTGACTGCCGCGAGGCCCTGTCGACCAGCTCCCCAATACCGCCGAAAACTTCCCCGCGGTCCCGCCCGCCACAACAATTTTAATCGCCTCAGCCGAGCGGAATTTCTGATAACAAGGCTCCCCGTCAATCGCGACCTCCTTGTACATCGTACGCTGCTCCGTCCCTTCGCCGGGCTCCGCATCGTCGTAGCAGCGCAGTGGAACGCCGGTATTCTCGAACAGAAATTCCCGCACATTCTTCTTGCTGAACCCGTCGCGATGAATCGTCCGCGCATGTTCCGGGCACAGCACCACCACCGCTTCGAACGCCAAACACGCGCGATAACTCCAGACCGTGGCCAGCGCGTAGCTGATTGCTTTCAGCACACCTCTCGCCGTGCGTGATTTATGCTCGCTAACCCCATGTGGAGCTTCCGCCGCGAACAAAGTGACCGCGCTCTGTTCCCTCGTCAACCCTTGATCGACGTGCAGCGGTTCCCACGGATTCTCTTCTTCGTTCTCGGCGATGCAATAAGAAAACTTGCCCGGATTTCCCAGCGCCGACATATCGATCCCCGTCGGACGCGCGCCGCCCAGGTTCAACAGGATCAACTGCATCGCCCGCCCCAGCGTGCTGTTCGACCGGGCCGTATTGCTGAACAAATTCTGCCGGCTGTGGAACTTCAACTCCTCGCGCACCGGCCCGTTCACGATAATCAGCGGCGCCGCGAAATGCGTAGTCGCCTGCACACCGTGCGCGTTGAACCGTTCATCCGTTACCGCGCGGATCAAAGGAATCAACACCCGCATCATCGCAGGCTCGCACCCGGCCATCACCGCATTCGCCGCGATTTTTTCCACCGTAGCTTCGCCGTAACAAGGCGGAATCCGCGCGATAACTTCCAGAGGATCACGCCCGCTGATCATCGCCGCCACCCGCTCCACCGTCGGAGGCACCACCGGAAGCGCATCTCCAAACGTGCGATAGCAATACTCGAACGGATCCTCCTCCACATCGACCGCCGAAGCCGCCTTCCCCCGCTTCGAATAAACATCGAGCGCCTCGGCGCCAGCTCCTTCGGTAACCGCCTCCAAATGACGCGACATGCACCCCGGCTTCGACGCCGGAGCGCCGTCGAACGGACTCGCAATCGCCGCCACTCCAAACATCGCCGCGATTTCGTTCATCGCATTCTTATCGAACCCCGGCTCCCGCCGCACGATGCGGTCCTGCTCGTCCACCACGCACAAGGTCGGCACGGTCACTATCTCGAACTTCCTCGAATGGTCGAATCCCGGATCGAGCTCCACCGGAAACGCAATCTCCATTTGCAGCACGAATTCCATCGTCGCCATCTCATCGTCCTGCGAAATCGCAGTCACCGAAACGGAGCGCGCCAGCGTATTCAAGTACGGCGCAATCAGCCGGCACGTCGGACAATCCGTTTGCAAAAACGCGATTAATCGATACATCACAGCAGCTCCCGCATCGTCACGGTCGTGCTTCCCGGCACCAGGCTCAGCATCATACCGTCTTTACCAACCGTGATCGGACCTCTGAAAATCTTCGGCGCATCTCCCAGAAACGCCGCATTCAAGTACGCAAACGGCAGCGGAGGAATCGTGTGATAGAACATCAGATAACGCACTCCCGCCGATTGCGCGATCCGCGCCGCATCCTCCGGCGTCGTGTGATACGAAGGAATGTCCGCCAGAATCTTGGCCGCTCCCGCTCTCCCGTTCCGCACCGCTGCGTCCTGCATCATCGTCACCATCGCTGTTTGCAGCCCCTCATGGAACAGCAAGTCGCAGCCGTGCGCGAACTTCGCAAGTACCGGCGACGGAGCCGTGTCGCCGCTGATCACTACCGATCGCCCGCCGTAATCGAAGCGGTAACCAGCCGCCGGAAATACCGGAGCGTGATTCACCGCGAACGCCGTGATCGTCAAACCGTCCTGTTCCACCACCACTTGCCCTTGTTCCGATCCATCCACCAACTTGAACGGCTTCGCAACGCCGCCCGAGCCCGACGGAGGCATCGTCGCCTCGCCATGATGAACGACGCGGTAACTCTTGTCCAAAGCGTAAGCGTCGTTGAAGCCCTTCACCACCGCTTCGACACCCTGCGGACCAATCACCGGCACTTGATCCTGATGGTTCGCCATGCCCCAACGCTGGAGCATCATCTCACCCAGTCCTCCGATGTGATCGGAATGAAAATGCGTCAGCAAAATCCCGTCGATCAGCCCAGGGGACAGTCCCATCAGCGACATCTTCCGGGGAGATCCCTCGCCCGCGTCGACAACGTAAACATGTTTTCCCGCGATAACGAAAACGCACGGTCCCGCGCGCGTGGGGTCGGCCAGTGGCGCACCCGATCCGCAAAGCCCTGCATGCAGCCCGTCCGGCAGCCCGGCGAGCAGTTGATTCTGCATCGCTCTTTCAACCAGCTCTTGGTTCAGCCTCATCCCAATCTGCCCCTGATAACGGAACGCGATGCCCAAAGTGAGCAGCGGCAGCACAGGCAATACCAGCCAATACCCAAAGCCTCTACGGTCGCTCCTCCGCGGCAAGCTCGCCATGGTGAGCAGCAGCAGCGCGATCAGAATCACCTCCAGCACCGCGGCCTGCACGCCCTCCTTGGACCGGCCGTCCAGCATCAGATTCAACATGCGTCCCAGCACGACGAGGCTGAGAAAAATCGCCGGGACCGCTAACCACTGTGCCGACCCGCGAATCGCGCCCACCAGAGTGAAAAGAGCCATGCCGAGGAACAGAGCGCCCAGGTCCCCGCGCATCGTGCTCAACCCCGCGTTGCCCGTCGCAAGCACCGCGAACGGCGTGCTCTGTTTCGCCGGCGCAAACAATAGCATCAGCCCCAAAGCCAGAAACAGCAGACCGCTAAGCCCCGCCAGGAACCGCAAAATTCGCTGTATCATTTTTTCCCAGTTCTGGTCCAGCTAAGTGTACCTAAGTAGGGTGGGTCCCCGACCCGCCCTCCGCGCAGAGCGCTACACTATCCCCAAAAGGTGATTCCATGTCAAAAATAGTTCTTTGTGCCCTCCTGGCCACCGTTGCTCTAGCCGCCGACCGCGGCCAGGAAATCAAGCTCTGGCCCAACGGCGCCCCCGGCTCCGAAGGAATCACCGCAGCCGAGGTTTCGAAGCCCTCCGCCAACCCGAAATATAACGCCTGGCCCGGCAACTTCACGGTCACTCACTATCCCTCCATCTACGTGTTCCTTCCTCCCAAAGAAAAAGCCACCGGAGCCGCCATGATCGTCGCGCCCGGCGGAGGCCACACCCAGCTTGTCATCGAAAAAGAAGGCTGGGAATTCGCCGATTGGCTGAATTCCAACGGCATCGCCGCCTTCGTTCTGAAGTACCGCCTCGCGAAAGCCCCCGATTCCAAATACACCCTGCCCGATCAGGTCTACGCCGACGCCGCCCGCTCCATGCGTTTAGTGCGCAGCCATGCGAAAGAATGGAATATCGATCCCGCGCGCATCGGCTTCTCCGGCTTTTCCGCCGGCGGCGAAGTCGCAGGCATGATCGAAACCAAATTCGACCAAGGCAATCCCGCGTCCGCCGATCCCATCGAACGCGTCAGTTCCCGCCCCGATTTCACAGCCCTGATTTATCCCTGGTATCGCCCTGGCGCAAACAAGCCCGACGAGACACCCCTGTTCCCAATCCCCAAGGACGCACCCCCGGTCTTTATGGTCTGCGCCGACGACGACCGCTCCCACGTCGAACCCACCGTGAAATTCTATCTGGAGCTGGAAGCAAATCACATCCCCGCCGAGATGCACATCTACGCCTACGGAGGCCACGGCTTCGCCCTCCGCCCGACAAAGATCCCAGCCCCCGTCATGGGCTGGCCCGAGCGCCTGAAAGAATGGCTAGCCGAACGCAACATCTCAAAATAAATCCTAGCAAGCTGTTCCCAGCGATATTCCTTCGTAACCAGATCGCTGGGACAGCCTCCTCGGTGGGGCAGGCGGTTCCGCCTGCCACTGTAAATTAAGCTCAAATAAGAGCTCCACGAAGCGCAATTCCGCGCACTTAACGTCTCATAAGCCCGGTATTCGACGCCGTAATATCTTCGATTGCCGCTCGCTAACGGCAATCTCGGTACCCGCCGAGTCATTCATCACCAGCAGAAAACTGCTCTTGAAATAGGGCCGGATCTCTTTTACCGCGCGCAAATTCACCAGCACCTGCCGGCGCGCCCGAAAGAACTCCTCCAGCGCCCCTTCCAACTCGCCAAGTTGATGATTTACCAGATAGTTATCCGTAGAAGTCCGAGCCTTGATCAACCCACCCTCGGCCGCAAAGAAAACAATCTCCGCCGGGTTTAATAAAACCAGCCGATCCCTCTTTCGACCCACTACTTGCAATAACTTAGGAGCAATCGCCGCAATTTCCCGCTCGCACAACCGAGTGGCCCGATCCAGCGCGACCGCCAGTTGTTCCGCTTCCACCGGCTTCAGTAAATACGCTAAAGCATTGGCTTCAAAGGCTTCCAAAGCGTGTTGGTCGAACCCCGTCACAAAAACGACCAGCGGCTTTCGAACCAGGGATCGCAAAACTCCAAACCCGTCCAACCCCGGCATCTGGATGTCCAAAAAAACCAGATCCGGGCGCAATTGCTCAATCTTTTCAATTGCTTCCAGACCGTTAGATGCCTCGCCCGCAATCTCGGCGTCGGGATGCGCCTTTAGCAGCCGCGCCAGCCGCGATCGCGCCGGCGCTTCATCGTCAATGATCAGGCATTTCATTCGGCTTCGAGCGGAATCAAAATTGTCACCCGGCTGCCCAGCGCTTTAACCGATTTAAACTCAAGACTTGCCCCCGCTTTGTACAGCGTTTTAAGGCGCTCAGTGATAATCTTTAAACCGATGCCCTGCGGCGCGCTATCGACTCCGATGCCATCGTCTTCCACTTCCAGCTTGACGAACCGGCCATCGAGCCCTGCCCGAATATGCAGGTGCCCAATCCCGATTTTCGGCGCAAGGCCGTGCTTAATTGCATTTTCTACTACAGGTTGCAGAATCAACGACGGAATCCGAGCGCCGGAAACGGCAGAGTCGATATCCATGCGCACGCTTAACCGCGGTCCAAAACGAACTTCTTCGATGCGCAGATAAGTGCGTAAAAATTCAATCTCTTCGGAGACGGCGGTTAACTGCCGATCACTATAGAGCAGAACATGCCGGAATACTTTAGCAAGCAAAACCGTAACGATTTCCGCTTTCACCGGATCGGTGACGATCAGATCTGCGATAGTATTCAGCGAGTTAAACAGGAAATGCGGATTGATTTGCGCGCGCAGCGCCTTCAACTCAGATTCAGCGGCGAGTTGGAGCAACTTCGCTTCACGGCGGTCCGCTAGCAGCGCTTCGATGCGCCCTCCAATCAACATCGCGGCGTCTTCTAAGAAACGGATGTCGGCGCTCAATAACGAACGCCGGCTTCGACCAGGGGTCACCGACAGGACGTGAGTCAGTTCGCCGCGCACGCGCACCGGCGCTTCGATTTCACAATCCTCCTGCAACGCGATCTCGGGCAAAGCGAGTACGCGCACGTTCTGTAATTCAAGCAGCGATCCGATGCGCTTTCCGGCCGCCGCGAATATGTTGGGCTCCGCATCCAGGCTATTCAGATCGTTCCACAGATCCCGCAGCGCTGCGCGATAGTTCGGCCTCGGCAAGATCCATCGATCGACAGTAAACTTCACCAACCTGCTCGCGGCCAGATAGAGCAGCACGAGCAGGCCGAGCAAGGCGGTGGTCAGCAGCAGGCCGGTTGGACTCGGATGTACGCGACGGACGATCAGAGCGCCCATAAAAGCGAGCATGGTTCCCGCGGTAATTTTCAAGGCGCTCTTAATTAAAACATCGGCGGCGCGAAAACGCGCGAAAAAGAAAATGTTTCCAATCAAGGTTAAGAAGGGGGCTTCCTCTTTGACGATAGTCAGCACGGCGCACCACTGAGCCGGCAGCACGAACCGGGAGAGCACCAGAACTGCCACGCCTGACGCCCACATTCCCAGCAACGTCAGAACCACATACAGGCGGTCGGCTGGCGTCTTCAATCTGCCATGGAGAACTGTCACCGCGCCCACGCTCATCAAAATTGCTGCGTCGAAGGGCACCAGGTGCATGAATCTGAGCAACATTCCGCTGGGCGCGCCCCCCTGCCCCAGCACGGCCACCGCGGTCAGCACCGCGGTACCCACGGCCACAATCAGCAGCCAGCGCCTGAACTGTACGCGCCAGCAGCCGGCCGGTTCGGGCAAAGGCCAGAGCAGCAGGAAGCTGACCGGAAAAATCACGCCGGCCGCAAGTTCGGCAAGGTGGGTGTTCCAGACTGCGGAGGACACAGGCGATGCGCCCGCCAAAATCAGGACCGTTCCTGAAAGGCAACCGCCGATCCACAGCAGCGCGGAGAATGCGCCGAGCCACATCGCGAAATTTTTTCGCGCGGTACGTACGATGAGCAGCAGCAGCACCACTGTGATGGCCAGTGCGGCGCCATTACCTAGTACCTCGGTAACCAACACCAGATCCGGCGGCCGCTCGATTGTCATCGCCATTCCATTCTCCACCGGAAACCCTCCGGACGCCAGCAAGAACCGGGTGAGCGCGGATTTATCCGCCATGAACGCGGATGGACGCCGTTTTCGGCTCAAGCGTTCAGGTTCTCCGAATCCGCGTTCGCACGATTTCGATTCATCGAGGGAGGCGGTCCGCTTTAGCATGGCGGCATGATTATTCTCGTTGTTTCTCTACTCACTGCTTTCGAAATGCAGGGTTCCGATGCGTACCGGTTAAACCGGGAGGGGCGGAACCTGCTCGATCAGCATCGCTACGCAGCCGCCGCGTGCGTCTTTCGCGTCGCGGTGGATAAAGCCGGGAGCGAGCTCGGCGCCGAAGATCCCGCCACCGCGATGATGCTCCGGAATCTGGCGCTCGCGTATGTCCAGACTGGGGATTTTGCGGCTGCGAAGCATGCGGCGAAGCTCGCGTATTCGGTGATCGAGTCGCGATTCGGGCCCACCGATCCCGCTTTGACCCCGATTCTGAACGTGCTGGCGGAGGGCTATGCGGGAAGCGGACGCATCGACGAAGCGGAGAGAGTTTCAGAACAAGCGGTCTCGATCGGGCCGCTGGCAGGAGCTCATTATGGGATCGCGCTTCAAAATCTGGGCGCGTTGCGCGAATATTCGGGTGACCTCACAGGCGCGGCGGCGTTGTACCGGCGGGCGCTCGCGGTGAAGATCGAAGCGCTGGGCGCGGCGCATCCTCATGTAGCGCTGGCGAGAGCAGCGCTGCGGCGCGTGGAGCAGCAGAGGAATGTTGCCGGAAACGTGAGACAAGAAAATAAGGCAATTTGGCCGTTGATCAACGCTGATGAACGCTGATCGAAAAGCAAAGCCGGAAGAGTCTTTCATGCAAAGGCGCAAGGCTCGCCAAGGTCTTTCCCGGTGTTCTTTGCGTGCTCTGCGCCTTTGCGTGAAAAAACTGGCGTCTGCCAGGTAGCGAACTTCAAAGACGGGAAACTAAAATACGAAGCCGATTTTGGCGGTTACGGTTCGCGGCTCCACGAAGTGGGTTCCGCTAAAGGTGGACAGGAAATTATAGAGAGCCACTTTGTTCAGCAGGTTGTCGATCGAAATCGACGCTGTCCAACGCTGCGTTTTTTCGGTGTGGAACAAGTTATCGGTTCCGATGCCGAGGTTCAGCAAGTTGCGCGGCTTTACGCGATCCGGATTGTGATCGTCGTTCTCCTGGCCGATCTGCGGCAGCGTTAGCAGTTTCGAAGTCACCAGGCCTGGGCAGCTTCGGATCGGATCTGCCGGCGTGGCGTAGGTTCCCTGGCATGCCAGGCCGATGCTCACCTGTTGGTTCGGCGTCAGATCGGCCATGGCGAAACCCGCGTCGGGAATACCGCTGACCACTTCGCCGCTATCGAAACGATCGGTGAACGCGATCCACTCGGCATTCTTGGGGCGCTGGTAACGCAGGTTGAGGGTGGATTGAAACGCCTGATCGTGATCGATGCGGAACACACCGGCGGCCAGCGGAGCGCCCTGGGGAATGAGGCCTCCGTCTTCGGGCGGATAGTAGCGCGCCCGGGTATGGCCGCAGGTCCAATAACCTTGAAAACCCTTCAGGCTGATGGTGCTGACGCGGCAGGTCACTCCGTCGTTTTTGGAATTGTGCCAGGCAATCGGAAACGTGATCGTCGTGTTCAGAAGCGTGCTGAAGTCAAAAGCGTTGTGCGTATACTTCCAGAAATAATCGGCGTCGACCAGAATAAATTTTCCAACCGACTGCTGCAATCCGGTGTTGAATTGATTGCGAAAACCCGGCTCGATGGGCACTGCATTCGAACCGAACACATTCCCCGCCAGTCCGCCGACTCCGGTCGCGCTCGACAGCAGCAGGTTTTCGTTGAACGGCGTTTCGAAGGTTCGCGAATAAGCGGCGCGCAGCACGGTCCCGGTGCGTTTGATGTTGTATGCGAGGCCGGCGCGCGGCTGCGGACCGCTCTTCGACACCAGTCCGTCGTACCGATCCTGGCGGTAACCGATGTTGAGGGTCCAATTCTTAATGCTGATCGAATCCTGAAAATAGCCCGCGTACTGGTTGATGTTGGCGGTCGCGTGAAACACGAACAGTTGCCCCCCGCGCGTGAGATCGAACGGCAGCAAGCCCGGCGCGAACGGGGTAACCGCGAGCGGATTGGAGGAGATGTTCGCTTGCAAACCGGCGCCGGCGCACTGCGAAGGGCTGGTCAAAAACGTATCGGCCGCCGGCTGACCCGACGTATCGATACACGGCGAGTTAAACGTTGGATCCGTGATTCCAAACCCGAAATTTTCGAGCAAGCGCGTCTGCTTCAGGTCGAGCCCGTACTTGATATTGTGATGCCCGATGGTCGTGGAAACATCCGCCCGTACGCCCCAGTTCATCAACTGGCGCTGCTGGTTCTGCGTGGCCGGCTGATCGTCGAAAACGTTCCGGCTAGCGTAGTAATTGAACTGATCCTTGCGGACATAAGGGTTGATCGTCAACAAAGTGTGCGCGTTGACGGTGTGCTGATAGCCGGGCGCGATATTCCACGTCAGCACGCGCTGGTGCTGGTCCTGCGCCAACTGATCCAGATCGTTGGGAATTTCGATCCAATTCCGGGCCGCGAACAGATTCAGGTGAAACGCGTCCTTGCCGGTGGGCTGGTAATCGAAGCGATCGAAAATGGTCTGATTGTTTCCGATGTCGTGGTACGGGACAAACTCCGGCGAATCCAGAAAACGTCCGCTGCGAACCCCATCGACGGCGAGAAAATTGCCGAGCTTGGTATTGCCGAATCCGATGCCGAAGCCTCCGCCCACCGTCCCGAATGATCCGTAGCTGGTGTCGATATCGCCGAACACCTTGCCCGCGCCGAGTCCGGAACGGGTGGTGATCTGCGCCACCAGGCTGGTTTTATCGCCAAACTCCGCGCCGGGCGAGCCGGTGATCAATTCCATGCTCTGAATCGCGCTGGGGGGTAGCGAGGTCGAAAAAATCTTGCTCTGCTGATCGCTGATCAGCTGCCCGTCGATCAGATAACTGACCTGCGCGTGGTCTCCGCTGGGATGGAAAGAGCCGTTGGCATCGGCCGCGACCGATCCGGTCGAGTTCGTGATCACATCGGAAAGTCCGCTGCCCGGACTCGTCGTTGGCAGCCGGTCGAATGCGCTGCGGTCGACATCGACGTGGGCGCTGGGATCGGTTTCCACCGTTGCCGCGCCGCTGGCTTCGACGTTTACGCTCGATACAGCCTCAGCTACCGGCAGGATCGCCTTCACTTGTACCGGAACCGAGCTGCGGATCACGACATCCTGCGAAAACGAGCTGAAACCCGCCGCCCCGACCGTCAAGTGATAGGTATTCGGCGGGATATTCGTCAGGCGAAACGTGCCATCCTGACCAGAATCGAGGGTCTGCTTGTAGCCGGTTACCGAGTTGGTGAGGGTAACGGTCGCCTTGGGTACGAGGGCGCCCGACGGATCGACTACCGTTCCTTCGATGGTCCCCGCATTTCCAAGCGACTGACCGAATGCCGAGCCGGTGAACAGAAGGAGAGCGGACAGGGCTAGAACGTTTTTCATAAAATGTGATCGTGTGCGGGTGATCGCACGAGGATCCAGCGCTTCTATCAGTATGAGTCCGCAGACGGGTGGAACCTATCCTTAAATCATGAGCGGGCCCAGAATTGTCGTGAACGGGCTTATATAGTAAGCTAACGGCCACAATCCCGCTCTAAGAAGGGGCTTGAGAAAATGCGGATTTATCCCGATTCGAAACCAACGGAGTCGCTTCTTCGTCATCGAACCGCAAAGGATCTGAAATACACGCCGTGTATCCTTACAGCTATGATTTTGCGCATGAAGGGGTTATTGGGCCTGCTCGCATTGGGAAGTCTCTCCTGTTTCGCGCAGTTTGAGACGTCGGAAGTTCTCGGGACGGTTCGCGACGCTTCGCAGAAACCGGTGGCAAAAGCGACGGTGACCTTGACCAACCAGGACACCGGAATCGCTGCCAAAACAACCACGGACGACAGCGGGGATTACGACTTTTTCAACGTCAAGGTCGGCCGCTACACCATCACGGTGGAACAGACCGGATTCTCGAAATTCTCGTCGTCCGATATCCACGTGGAAGTAAATGCCCGCCAGCGCATCGACCCTGTTTTAAAGGTCGGCTCGGTCACCGAAACGGTGAATGTGAGCGAACAGGCCAGCGTGGTGGAAACCGATACCAGCGAACACAGCCAGGTGATCGGCACGCAGGCGACCATGGAATTGCCTCTGAATGGCCGCGATTACGCGAGCCTGGCTCTATTGGCCACTAACGTCCACGTGTCCCCGATACAGGCCACGTTCGGGCCCACCGGCACGCCTCGGGAGGGCGCATTCAACGTCAACGGCATGCGCAGCGTGTACAACAATTTCCTGATGGACGGAGTGGACAATAATTCCTACGGAACCAGCAACCAGAATTATTCGAGCCAGGTGGTACAGCCTTCGCCCGACGCCTTGGCGGAATTCCGCATCATCACCAGCAATTTCAGCGCGGAGTACGGACGCGTCAGCGGAGGCGTGGTGAACGCCGTACTTCGGTCCGGAACCGACCAGTATCACGGCACGGTCTACGAGTTCCTGCGCAACACCGATCTAAACGCGATCGGCTACATCTTCGGCGCGCGGCCCTCCACCTTCGTGCAGCCCACGTTTCATCGCAACCAGTTCGGCGTCACGCTCGGCGGGCCGATCATCAAGGATAAGTTGTTCTTTTTTGTGGACTATGAGGGGCTGCGGCAGGCCCAGGGCTACCTGAATTTCTACTCCGTACCCAGCACCAACGATCGCCAGGGGATTCTGCCGGTCGCCGTGGTGGACCCGCTCACCGGCGTCGTGTACCAGGCGGGCGCCAAGATTCCGGTCGCGCAGTTGAATCCCTTCGCGGCGGCGGCGCTGGCGGGTCTGCCGGCTCCGGTCAATTCCACCCGCGCGAACAATCTCGAGGCGACCATTCCCGTCACCGATAAGAGCGATAAGTACGACGCGAAGCTCGACTATCAGATCAAAACAGGTATGAGCGCGTTTCTCCGGTTCAGCCAGAGAAAAGATATCTCCTTCTTCGGGCCCGCCGATCCCGGACCCTCGGGCGGCGACGCCAACGGATTCATTCACACCATTCAGCAGCAGGCGGCGATCGGCTATACCTGGGCAGTTTCGCCCACCTCGCTGGTGGAAGCGCGCTTCGGATTCGACCACGTGCTGGGCGGAAAATCGCCGCCGTATCTAGGTGGACCGAACATCGCCGCCGAGTACGGAATTGAGGGTGAGCCGTCGAGCCTCGCGGGCGGTTTCCCCACCCAGGTCATTACCGGCTACAGCAACCCGACGTTCGGCAGGCAAGCCACCAACCCGCAATTCCAGAATCCGACGTCGTATAACCCCAAGCTCAACTATTCGATCGTCAAGGGGCGTCATTCGATCAAAGCGGGCTACGAATTTATCGCCATACATACGGAAGTGCTCGACATCAATCCTCTGTACGGTCAGGATACTTATAACAACCAATACAGTAAGCCCACTTGCTCTCAGTTAGGGCAAGCCGCGAATTGCACCATCGCTTCCGACGCGACCAGTTACGATCTGGCGGACTTCTATTTCGGCCTGCCCAGCACCATCGCGCAGGGAAGCAATCTCGCCACCAACTTGCGGCAGGACGTGCACTCCCTCTATGTTCAGGACGACTGGCGCGTAACGCCCAAGCTGACCGTAAACGTCGGCCTACGGTGGGAGTTCGCGACCCCTGTGTGGGAACGCGACAATCTGTGGTCGAACTTTAACCCCGCGACGAATACTCTGGTTCGCGCTACCAATGGCAGCCTCTACGATCGCGCCCTGGTGAATCCGAATTACAAGGATTTCGGGCCTCGCCTGGGCTTGGCGTACAGCTTGGATGCAAAGACGTCGATCCGCGCCGGGTACGGCATCAGTTATAACTTCTTCAATCGGCCGGGAAGCGCGGAAGAAGGCATCAACGGTCCTCTGGCGATCTTCGGAAGTTTCACCAACACCGCGGCGCCGGGCACCCCGGGTTTCCTCACTACTCAGACGGGTTTCGCGGCGGGAATTGCCACCACCTTTAACCCCATCAACAGCAACAACGATTACATCCCTGCCCACAGCCCGTGGCCGTACACACAGTCCTGGGTATTCTCTATCCAGCGCGAAATCACTAAGAGCACCTTGGTTGAGGTCGCCTATAACGGCAATCACAGTCTGAACCTGCCCATCATCGCCAACTATAATCAAGCCAACCCGAACGTGCTGAGCGCCACTTGTAATGCTACGGTGACCACCGGTTGCCTGGCGGAGCAAGCCCGCGTGCCGGACCCGAGTTTCGGCGCCATCACCTGGGTCGATCCGGCTGGCAACAACGATTACAATGGCCTTTCGGTCCGCTTGGAACATCGTTTCGCGAAGGGTCTGTACTTCCTGAATTCGTTCACCTGGGGCAAAGCAATGGGCGATTCCGAGCAGGCTCTGGAATACTACAGCAACCTCACCGGCGCCAATCCGCAGAACATCAACAATCTGAAAGCGGAACGCGGACCCACCAGCTACGATGCCAAATTCGTGAACGTCAGCAGCGTAGTGTACGACCTTCCCTTCGGGAAAGGCCGCCAGTTTGGGGCCAACATCAATCCCGTGCTGGACGGCGTGCTCGGCGGATGGGAATTAACCGCCATCAACACGGCGAGTACGGGCTTGCCCATTAATCTGTATTACACGCCGACGGCGGCGAACGATGTAAGTGGCGGCGCCAACGCTGAATATCGAGGCCAGATGTTTGAGCGCCCCAACGTATCGGGCAGCGCCGCCAGCCAGAGCACCGCGCAGAGTCTGCTCACCTACTTCGCAGGCTATACGTTTACGACCCCTCCGCCGAACGCTCCTTTCGGCAACCTGGGCCGCAACACATTCCGCGCGCCGGGCTTCGAACAGTGGGACCTGGGCGTCGATAAGAGCTTCCGCATCAGAGAAGGTATCCGCCTGCAGTTCCGCAGCGAATTCTTCAATGTGCTGAACCACACCAACTTCGGACCGCCGACCGTGGTGACCACGAGCAGCGCGTTCGGGACCATCACCAACACGTTACCGGCGCGCCAAATCCAGTTCGCCCTAAAGCTCCTCTTCTAATTCTAATTTTGTGGAGCGGACCCCCGAGTAGTGTCTCAGTTTCCATCTCAGGATTGGGAAGCGGACCTCTGGGTATTGGTCACACCTCAACGCGGCGCGCAGATAGTGTTCAACATCACCTCCGCGACGTCGGCGCAAGCTATTCTGAAGAACTCGGGAGGGAGATTTGCAGCATGGCAAAACTTGTCTACGGATTGAACCAGTCCCTCGATGGCTACGTCGACCACATGAAGCTTGGGCCGCCAGCGCCCGCGGCCTTCCGTCACTTCGTCGAGTTGGTGCGTGGCCTGACGGGCATGATCTACGGTCGCCAATCGTACGAGATCATGCGTTATTGGGACGAAGATCTTCCTGATTGGGACGCGGAGGACCGTGAGTTCGCGGTGGCGTGGCGGAGCAAGCCGAAGTGGGTCGTATCGCGTTCCCTCAAGTCAGTTGGCCCCAACGCCAAGCTGGTCGCGGATGACTTCGAGAAGGTGATAGGCAGGCTGAAGGCTGAGCTGGCTGGCGAGCTTCAAGTTGGCGGACCAGTCCTGGCGCAAAGCCTGACCGAGGCCGGTCTTATCGATGAGTATCGACTCTACCTCCGCCCCGTTGTGCTTGGTGGTGGCAAGCCATTCTTCGCCGGCCCCCGGCCGCCGCTCCACCTGGTGGCCAGCGATTTAATCGCCGATGACATGATTCGCTTGACGTACGTTCCTGCTTAATCGCGCGACTCAGGTCATGGCCGCCCAGTCGTAATGCCGCCCCTAGCGCGCCGCGACGGCTTCTGCCCCCGCGACCGCATCATCGCAGTATGCGCCTGGCTGAACGTTCGGGCCGCTGGGCGCGCATTGACTCCTCCGGACGATCCGTACGGAATCTGGATCTGATTATTGTCCGCATAATCGGTGACAAATTCGACGTACACGTTATCCCCTGAGCCGAGCACGCCCGTCGGAACCTGCACGTTAATCTGGTACAACCCCGCCAAACTCGGAGCGAGCCCCGCGAACTGAATCGTGCCCTGATTCTGTAGCGAACCATTTGTATAGTCGTTAAACAGGACCGTCAAAAAGCCCGCCGTATACACATTCGCGATACTCAAAGGACTGGACGGACCCAGCGCGCCATCCGGAACTGTCGGCGTAACAGCGCCCAAGCCAGTCAGGAACAGCGAAATATATTCGCCCGGCTGCGCAGGATTAGCTTGCGTGATCAACTGGCCCGTAGCGGCATGAAGAGCCGCTGCATATCCTATGCCGCTGGCATTCTGAGAGAACGACCCCGGCGCCGCATCTGTCAGGTACATCTGCACGGTATTCGACGGCTTTCCGTTGTTGGTCACCTGAATATTGGCGAGCCCCGTGGTATTCGACCCCACTTCGTAAGGCACAACCACCGCAATCTGGGTCGCGCTCACATAATAAATCGGACACGGGGTGCTGTCGATCATCACCGAAACGCCGCCCAGCGAAGTCGGAAACGCCCCGCTCGGCGCGACGTTTAACCCGGATCCCGAATAAAGGCCGCTGCCCGTGAGCGTGATTAACTCACCGGGAGCCAGACTCGCCGTAATCGGCTGGTAGCTGGCCGCATTGCTCACGCCGATGGGATTCAGATACACACCGCTTCCCGAAAACGAAGCCGCGTGCAGGCCCACCACCAGCGAAAAATTCCCTGCCGTCCCGATGCCCACAAACGCCTGTCCACCGTCGCCGAACAGGTACGTATATCCGCTATAGTCCGGGTTGGGAGTCGCCCCACTCGAGTTCAAAACGACCACATCGTCGCTGCCGTAATCGTAAGCCGGATAACCACCCTGAGCGAAGTTGAGCCGCGCATGGACAATCGCATCCCCTGCGCTATCGCCCGACATGCTATCCCCGCCGTAGTACGAATCCACGCCCGATATGGTCGGCGAATCTTCCAAAGCAGCGGTGAAATACAGCCCCTGCGCCAAGCTGTTCGTAGCGGGGCTCGTCAACGCCTTTACCCCAAAGAAAATGTCGTAGCCGATATTGGTCCATCCCAAAATAAAATTTCCGTCCGCCGATTGGAACATCGTCTTCTGCCCGGGGCTGAACAAATCGTTGGTCGAGCTTACCCCGCCCGACGCCTGGGGAATCGTCAGCGTTGCGCTTCCGTTCGCGAAGACATAACTCGCGCCCGAAATCGTTTGCGTCAGGCTGGACGTTGATTGATTAGACGCTTGTCCGTTGAGCGTTATCGTCCCGAATCCGCCGCTGCCGTTCGGACTCAACTGAAACAGAGCGTTCTTGATCGCCGTGCTGCCCCCGCCCGAGAAATCGAGCAAGCCCGTCTGATAGGACGCCGTAAAATTCGCGTTGGCGGTCGTGCCGCTCACCGGAACCGCAATAAAGACGTCGTTGAGAACATACATCTCGTCCTCCGCCTCCGTCGCGCTCCCAACGAACACGCCCTGCGAAACCGCGCCGTACTCGTACTCGTAGCCATCCGTCGGATATAGAGGACTCGCGACATAACCCGTGCCATTTGCGCCGATCGCGTACGTCCCGCTGGTGCTGAACGGCGTCGGCGTACCGCCCGAAACGGTATTATCCACCTGGGTTCCCGTAATGGTGTAATTTCCGTTTCCGTCAAACACAATCGACCCGTAAGTGGCCGTCACCTGAGTCGGATTGCCATTTGAATCCACCGCCTGGACCGCCAAGTTGCGAAACTGAAAATTGCCCTTCAGCAGGCCGTTTCCACTCGTATCTTGCGTTTGACCCGAAACCATCGCCATCCCGAGCCCCGCGAGCACCACAGCTTGTCTTAAATTCATGAATCCTCTGCGTTTAGAATAGCCGACCGGTAAATCTGTTTCCCAAACCCTTAGATGCGCCCGCAGGCGCCTCCCGTTTCCGCTTAATAGAACCCCAGATCGACCGCAGAAGTCGCAAGTGAGGCAGGTTCCAGACCTGCCCTCTTCTATTTAAGGCAGCGCTATTTAGAAGGCAACGCCGGAGGCCCGTCCTGCGTCGCAAGAAGATCCGCCAATATCCGCCCCTTCGCCCCTTCCAAAAACAGCGTCAGCTTTGACCGATTATCCAAAATCCTCTGCGTCTCCAGAATCTCGAACAACGCATCCGCAACCTCCGGATCGCCCGAAATTTCCTTCAGCGCCGTCCCGATCATATTCGGCCGCACCACCGCCGCCTTCGCGATCTCCACCGCCGCCTCGCGTTCGGCCGAGCTGGTGATGATGCTCACCTGGTTCGCCCCATCCTGCTTAATCGCCGACGTCACCTGCCGCAGCCGGTTCACCACTTTTTCCTCGATCTGCTTGATCATCCCCGTATCGCGAAAATGCACTTTGCGCACATAGACCGACCCTAACTGATAGCCCCACGCGCGCGATTTCTCCGACACCTCCGCCCGCACCGTCTGGCTCATCTGATGCCTGGTCTCGAGCATCTGTTCCAGCGGCATATTGCTCAAGCACCGCACCGTCGCGTTGCTGACATTCGCCCGCAGCGACCCGCGCGGATCGGTATTCTTGAACAAAAACGCCACCGGATCGCTGATCTGCATCTCATACCAGATCCCGATCCCCATCGGTGCGCCTTCTTCCGAATTAACCGGCTGGCTCCGCAAATATTCCTGGTCGAGCCGCATGTCCAGCACGTAGCACTTCCCGAAAAAATTCACCACGAACGCCTTAACGCCCAGCACCGACGGCAGGAAATGCAGCCCCGGCTCCGCAATCATCCCGACCACTTTCCCGAACAATAAATACACGCGGCAAGTCCGCTCGCCCACAATCGTATACAGCCCGAAAAATCGCGCCAGGCCCAGCACCACTACTTCCAGCAGCAGCATCCCCAGAAACGTCACCGCGATCCCGATCAACACGTCCATCATGACCGCGCCCCCATAAAGATCTGCTGCGCTTTTCCCAGCAGCGCGAGCTTCACGTTGCGAACGTAAACCCCCAGCACATTCGGCCCTTTGCTCTTCAGATCCGCAAGCTCCAGCGCCATCATTCGCAGCGGCTCGACCTCCGCCTGCGCCTTCAACGTCTCGATCTCGACAGCCCTTCTCGATTGCACGATCTTCTGATCCGCGCCCGCATGCGCCAGGCTGATGTCGCTCGATACCTGGTTATACGCCGTATTAATCGCCGCCAGCGCCGACTCCACCTCCGGCGGCGGATCGATCCCCGTAATAAGTGAAGCATCGAACAGCACCCCATACCGCGCCTGCGTCGAGATGCACTCCGCATCCATGTACTCATTCAAGTCGCGAAGATTCTTACGCAGATCGTTAATCGAAATCCCCATCACCGCGGTGCCCTTTTCCGGATCCTCCGCGCTCACCGGCAGCGGCTTGGCCTCGAAGCTGGCGATTTTCTGCCGCAGTACCGATACGAAATAAGCCATCACGTGCACCATCGGCCTCTTGATGCCGAACAGGTACGCGTAAAGATTGGCTTCGCTCACCCGGTACCGGATCTGCCCCGTCAACCCGGTGTTCAACTGATCCTTGGTCACCGCCTCCAGCAGCGAGCCGCCGTTGTTCGCCATCGGCTGTTCCAGGTCCACGGCCATATTCATCGTGGTGGTCGCAATGGAGATCTTGTAAATCTTCTCCCAAGGCATCTTGAAATAAGGACCGCCGGGAGGAATCACGCGAACCTGCGGATATACGTAGCGCTCCCGCTCCTCCGGCCGCAGCCCCTCGGAAATCGGATCGTCGAGCGTCGTCTTCCCTACCCGTTGCGCGCGTCCAAAAACAGTTTTAACAGCGCGCTCATTTTGATCGACGGTATAAATCCCGATCAACACGCAACGCACCATAAACCACAATCCCAGCCCAAAAAGAAACCCGCTAATCACCAGCATGGACGCCAGTATACGCGACCCCGCAATTACGCCACTGTAATACAGAACCAAGTAGGGACAGGTCCCCGACCTGTCCTCCGCCGAATCACTTGGAATCCAACATCCCCGCCCAATAGCTCTTTCGAGTCTGAATCACCGCATCCGGATACTCCGCCACCCGAACCTTCAGCGTATGCAGCCCCCACCCCGCCTCACCAGCAGGCTTGAAACTCAACAGGTAATAATTGTGGATCTCATTCGAAATCCGATGCAGCTCCGCATCGAAACCTTTCTGTGTCGTGAAATTCGCATACTCCCCGCCAGACAGCGTAGCCAGCTCCGACGCCGTATTCCTCCGCAACGCATTCACGATCAGCAGTAACTGCGGAGGCCACGACATCCACGGAGTCTTCTCCCTCCACGTACTCTCCGCCACCGGAGTCTTCTCGACATCGGGCGGCGGACCCGGGTCCTTCGGCACCGGAACGTTATACCCGTCGTTGACGTGCATCAGGTCGTGCAGCGCCTCATCCCGGCCCGGAGAAAACGCCACCGAATAAATCACCGTGTCCGTGACGCCCAACTCCATCACCACCTCGTCGAGCTTCGCCTTGCTGCCATGATCGCGAGTCTCGCCGATCAATAAAATTGCGCGCCGGTAATGATTCCGCCTCCGCTTCAGCATCTCGATCGCGTAGGAAACCGTATCGATCGTGGCCGCATAATTACTCCGGCAATCTTTCAGTTTCGCGAGCCCCGCCGCCACCGCATCGCTGCCGCGCGAAAAATCGCTCAGCAAATAAGGTCCCGCGCCATAGCTCACAATCGCGACCTCATGCGGAGCATCCCCGACAATCCCGCCGATCATCGCGCCCAGCCCCTTGAGCTTCTTAAACTCCAGCGGAGCCGACCGCCCGCACTCGACCGCTACTACCAGCGACAATCCCGAACTCTCCGGATCCTCGTCGACATTCACCACCTGCCGCACGCCATTGTCTTCGACAATAAACTGCTCCGCCCGCAGCCCATAAACCGTATCGCCCTGTTTCGTCTGGACCCGCGTAGGAAGAAAAACCAGGTTCGACCGCACCTTGAACTGCGAAGCATCCTGCCCCACCAGCGCCGCCGCGATCAACCAAGCCCAAACCTTCATCGATCCTCGTTACATCCAAACTGCAGTGAGCAAGTGTGGCGCGCGCCTCCAGGCGTGCCCCGTCGACATTCGTGTCGACGCCTGGGGCTGCTCTGTGCTGCGGCGCAGCCTAAGGCTCAACCCGCATCCCCCTAACCAACCCATCCACCCCTGCCTCATTCCCTAAAATATAATCGACCCTGATCCGATCCTTATTCTGAGGACCACAACTCAAATCCATCCTCCGCCCCGCAATTTTATTAGGATCGTCAATCAAGAAAGTCTTCGTCCCACTCTCCGTCTCCAAAATCACCTTGGGCGATTTCCCCGAGCAGTCAAATAATACAAATGCTCCCGCCACAGACTTCTCCTGAGAAACAGGCTCACCCACCGGATCAACCTCTTTCCTGCGCAACACCGGCCTCCCCGGCTCCAAACTGCTAACCGGAGCCCCTCCATTCGCCCGAGCCTCCAGAAACTTCAAAATCCGATCCGCCTGAAACGCGTCGTCATCCGACCGAGCCGCCTTCTTCAGCTTCTCCGCGCTGTCTTTCGCCGCGTCGAATTGCCTGGTGTCCAACTGCGCGTGCGCCATAATCGCATAGAACCTCGCAGCATCCTCCGGCGCAACGTCCTTCACCGGTTTCAAAGTATCCAGCGCCTCCGCAGCCTTCTTCGCAGTCAATTGATGCGCTGCCAATTCCATCCGCACATCGATCCGGATTGGCTCCAGCGCCAACAGTTCCGTTAGCACGTGAATTGCCTCGGTCTGGTCCTGTGCGCGCAGCATCCTTCCGTAATCCCACAGCATCACCGGATCGCGTCCACCCAATTCGAACGCTTTCCCGAAATCCTTAATCGCCTCGTCGTTTTCCCCGGCCCGCCAAGCCATATATCCCAAAGTCGCGAACGGCTCCGGCCGCTTCGGATCTTCTTTCGTAAGCTTTTCCAGCGCCGCTCGCATCTCGCTCTCTTTGCCCGGCCGGTTCAACAAATCGAGCAGCGCCATCTGCACTTCGAAAGGATCGGCCGGTTCAACCTTGATCTCATCGCTGATCTTTTCCACCTTCTGTGCGAAGTAGGCGCCTTGAAAATGTGTGCCTCGAAGGTACGCCTGTAGTTCTTTGTCCACTTGCTCGATCGATTTTCCGTAAGCCTTGTTCAGCGCTTCCTCAGTCGGCGTTCCGGCATTGATCGAATCCAGAAATTTCGCGAATCCCGGCCGGTATTCGTTGGTCAGCACCAGCATGTGCGTCAGTGCCCAGCCCTCGTTGTACAAACTCCCCGCCTGATTTCTCTCGTTGTAATAAGGCGAGGCATAATCCGCATTCACGATGATTTTCAGCGGCACCCATTTTTCATTCAACAGCGCCTGATGCCGGGGCTCGATCAGAGTGCCCACCAGAACCCGGTCGCCCATCGGCTTCAGAGTCGAGTACAGTTCCGCCATGCCCTCGCCCAACCACGGAGGCAGCTTCATTCCCATGTGCTTCGTCACCAGGTGAACATACTCATGCACTGCCACCGGAAAAATATCAAAGCCAGTCTGGCTCAGCACAATGTCGTCCGTCGTCGGAGTGGCATGATAGTAGGCGTTCACGAAGCTATTCAGCCGGTAAGGCTCATACTCCTTCATCGAATTGAACGCGACAATCCGAACCGGCCGAGCCTTACCGATAATCTCCCCCATCCCCTGCTGAAAAAAGCTCCGCACTTGCTCGAAATACTTCAACGTCTCCCGAGCATCCCGTTCGCTCGCAGTAGTGTACATCTCGAAGTGCGCAGACTTAAGCTTCATCCACCGCGCATCAGCCCCAAACAATGTGAAACAGAGCGACGCGATCGCAAACTTCGACCTCATGTGCGTATAGTAAACCAAGTGGCCCCGCGTGGCGCGAGCTTCAGCTTGCAGCGTCGGCGTCAGCCGGCGTGTTTGGCGATGAGGCCTCGGGGACTGACTACCTTTTTCGCCCCGTTGCTTCAGAGTTGTCGAAATCCTTCGCGGCGAAAAAGGCTGTCTGTCCCCTAGCGTCCACAATATAGTGCCGCGGCACGGATAAGCGGCCGCCCAGATTTGCGTATAGTGAAGACAGATGTTCCGCTTGCTGTCCGCCCTCGCGCTCACCCTCCCTCTCTTAGCGCAAGTCGATTTCGCCACCTCCATCCATCCAGTCTTAGAAACCCGCTGCGCCCCCTGCCACTCCGGACCCAAGCCCGCCGGCAATTTCTCCGTAGAGTCGAGAGAGTCGATTTTAAGAGCGATTAAGGTATCAAAACCTGACGAAAGCGAGCTGTTAAGGCGAGTTAAGGCCGGTATAATGCCGCCCACCGGCGAAAAACTGACCGCATCTCAAATCGCCAACCTTGAAAATTGGATCGCCGAAGGCGCCGCCTGGACCGACACGCATCCCAAAGAACCCTCCGCATGGGTCTCTCCAATCAAACCCAGAACTGTCGGCCTTCCCGACAATCCAGCAACCAACCCCGTCGACAAATTCATCCCCCGAAACGCCGATGTCATTGACGACGCACTCTTTATCCGCCGAGCCACACTAGACATCTGGGGCATGGTCCCCTCCGCCGAAGCAACCAAAAAATTTATCGCCGATAAAGATGCCCAAAAGCGCGAGCGCTTAATCGATTCCCTTCTTGCAGATAACAATAAATACGCCGAAAACTGGATCAGTTTCTGGAACGACCTCCTCCGCAACGACCAAGGCGTGAACTACGCAGGCACCCGAAAATCGATCACCCCCTGGCTGCTGGCCGCGCTAGAAAACAACATTCCATTCAACGAGATGGCGTTTGCGCTCCTCAATCCCGTCAAGCCCACGGACCCCGATGGCTTCCTGGTCGGAGTCAACTGGCGAGGCGACATCAACGCCAGCCAAACTCCTTTTATGCAAGCCGCTCAAAACAGCGCGCAAGTCTTCCTGGGCGTAAATCTGAAGTGCGCATCCTGCCACGATAGCTTCATCAATAAGTACAAGTTGAAGCAATCCTATGCGTTAGCTGCGATGTTCGCTGAAACCAGCGATCTTGAACTGGTCCGCTGCGACGCCAAAACCGGCAAACACACCGGCCCCGAATTCCTGTTCCCCGAAGTCGCCATTAAACCCGACAGCGATTCCCTGGCCGACCGCAGAAAAGCCGCGGCCCTGTCTTTCACCAGCCCCGCAAACGGCCGCTTTTCAAGGACTTTGGTGAACCGCTACTGGCAGCGCCTCTTCGGCCGAGGTTTGGTCATAAACGTCGACGATATGGATGCCAAGCCTTCCAATCCCGATCTTCTCGACTGGCTCGCGAACGATTTCGTCCAGCATAGCTATGACTTGAAGTATTTAATCCGGCTGATGATGACCTCGCGGACCTATGCCTATCCCGCTGGTCCCGAAAATCTGCGCCGCATGACCGCTGAGCAGTTCGCCGATTCAGTTTCCGAAATAACGGGCGAATGGCGTGTTTCGCAAACCGGTGCAAACGCCAAGTACGCGCGGGAATGGGAGTTAAAGTCAACGCCGATGACCCGCGCCATGGGCCGCCCCATCCGCGATCAGGTTTTCACCACCCGCGAAGACGCCGCGACCACATTGCAAGCTCTGGATCTGGTAAACGGCGACACGTTAGCCATCGTATTGAAACGCGGCGCGTTACGATTGCTGGGAGAACTTCCGGACGCGCCTCAAAATCTCTTCGACAGCCGCCGCATGACCAAGGACTCGAAGCCTCTCGATGTGGACATCACCGGCGCCAAACAACTATGGCTATTGGCCGACGATGCGGGCTGCTACGACCCTTCGCGAACCGTGGCCGGATGGATCGATCTCAAAGCAGATGGAAAACCCGTGGCCGATTTGGCCAGTCTTTCAAAGCCGTCGATCGGAACGTTGACCACCGATAAAGTCAGACACGAAGGCTCGATCCTCGCGCCGGTAGGCTCGCTGATTCTCTATCCTATTGAAGGCCTGGGGTTAAAACACTTGACCGGAGCCGTCGGAATCGACGACGGTGCCCGCACCAGCGATATCAATCCAAATGTCCGCTTTTTTGTGTTCACCGAAAAGCCCGACCTGGAGCGCCTTCTGCGCGTTTCCGGCGACCCTCCCACCGCCCTCCCGAAACCGACTCGAGATCCCAAAGTATTGATAGATCAGCTATTTTGGGAGGCGTTATCGCGCAAACCAAACCCACGCGAGGCCGCTGTCGCTACGAAATTGTTAGTGAAAGATGGCAACGTTACTCAAGGCGGCCTCGAAGATCTGATCTGGAGTTTGATCATGCATCCGGAGTTTCAATATGTTCAATAATTCGCGCCGCCATTTCATGCGAGCCTCTGTAGGCGCAACACTTGCCGCCCTGACCGGCAGCGAAGCCCGCCTCCTCGCGGGACCGAAAATCGAAGCGCGCGCCGACTCTGTCATCCTTCTGTGGATGGCCGGAGGGATGGCCCAAACCGAAACCTTCGATCCCAAAAAATACACCCCCTACGAAACCGGCTTGGCATCCGACAAAGTGCTCAGCACCTTCCCGAGTATTGATACCGTAGTCGACAATATCAAGATCTCGCAAGGCCTCGACAATGTCGCGAAGATCATGGATCGAGGCACGTTAATCCGTTCGCATCGCGTCGGCGACCTCGGCTTCATTCTGCATTCGCGCCATCAATATCACTGGCACACCGGCTACGCGCCTCCGCAATCGGTCGCCGCTCCGCACATGGGAGCCGTGATTTCCCGAACCCTCGGCCCGCGCAACCCCGACCTGCCCGCCTTCATCGATGTCGGTCAAAACATAGAGATTGGCGGCGAAAGCGACGGCCTCAAAGCCTTCCACACCGCCGGATTCCTGGGCAGCGAGCACGGCCCGTTTTTCATCACCGATCCCAAAGATGCTGCATCCTCAACACGCCCATCAGAATACGTAGGCGCAACCAGATTCGCCTCGCGTTATCAGCTCTATAAAGAATTGGTCGAAGCCAGCAGCTTCCAGCAGGAAAGCCTGCGCCGCTCCATCGACAATGCGCATCGCCTGTTAAACTCGCAAGCCGCGAAAGCATTCGACTTATCGCTCGAACCACAAAAGAGTTTCGACAAATACAACACCTGCCGTTTCGGCCAAGGCTGCCTGCTCGCGAGAAGGCTTGTCGAGCAAGGCGCGAGATTCGTCGAGGTCACCAGCGAATACATCCCGTTCCGCTACTGGGACACCCACGAAAACGGACATACACGGGCCGCGGGAATGAAACACGATATCGACATGCCCGTCGCGCAACTCATTCTGGATCTTGAAGATCGAGGTTTACTCAACCGTACGCTGGTGATCCTAGCCTCCGAGTTCGGCCGCGACATGATCTGCGAAGGCAAACCCGGCCAGGAAGTAAAAAATCAAGTCGATCAGCCCCCGGTAATGACCGAGCCCAAACATTACGGCATGCACCGCCATTTCACCGAAGCGGGCAGCGTTCTGATGTTTGGCGGGGGCGTAAAGCGCGGATTCTTATACGGAAAAACCGCCGAAGAGCGCCCCTGCCGCATCCTCGAAAATCCCGTGACCATCGAAGATCTGCACGCAACGATCTATCACGCCCTAGGCATTCCAGCAGACACTGCGTACGAAGTGGAAAAGCGCCCGTTTTACGTCACGAAAGACGGCAAGGGCAAAGCCGTCATGCCGCTTTTCGCTTAGATTTTCGCTTCGTGCTAAGAGGTTCAACTTCGCCAATGCCACTCAGCACAACGGGATTTCTGTCAGGGAATTCAGCCACGAGAGACAGGTTTCCGCCCATTGCCTGAATGCTTTTACGCAGCGTAGAGATCATAAGGTCGGTTCGCTTTTCAAGTTTGGAAACGCCATCTTGACCTATGCCTAGAGCCTTCGCCATGCGGACCTGCGTGAGTTTCCGCGCGCGCCGCAGCTTCTGCAAAGTCAGCTCCTCAGCAATAAGCTGAGCAGCCCGAGCCTCAACTTTTTTCCGCCGTGCGGGGCTCAAGTCTTTCATAATCCGTTCGAGATTCGTCATCGTTATTTGCCTCCCTTACTTTTGGTCACGGCCAGGTGAGTTGCAAAACGCGCATCCGCCTTGTCGATCAATTGGCGGTAAAATTTCGTTTCTCCCCTTCCCGATTTATCTCCCGCTACAAGGAGAATCGCCTTTACGTTTTCGATCGAAAGCAAACGCTATACGCCACGCGCCATCAGCCGCATTGAACCGTAGTTCCTTCATATTCGCGTAGCGGGAGTCGCGGAGTGTATCCACTTGAGGACGTGCTAGCTGTGGGCCGAACTGTTTTAGAAGTTGTATGCACGATTGCAGATTGTCCTGCACTTCGTTCGGAAGATGGTAATACTCGGGTACAAAATCGTCACGTAAGTCCACCTCCCACGGCCCACTCTAAGTATGCACCATAATAACTATGTCTTCCAGTGCATAGAGCCAGAGGTGCCGATTCGATACACTGGCCTTCGTGGAAATTTTTGACCTCGCGCAAACCCAAAAACTCGCTACTCTGATGGCCGCGTCTCCACAGCACCGCGACGACGCCTGGTGCGCCGACTTTCTTCGCGCCGTGCCGACTGCATCCCTCGCCTCCTTCGACCCGATGATTCAGAACGGACCCGACACCTTCCCCTACTTCCAGCTCGCGATGCCCGATCCTGGACCTTTTGCGCCGTTTTCGATCGTTCATATTCTGAAAGACGTGCTTCAGAAAGGCGCGGGCATCGTGGTTCATTCGAGCATGCGCCGAGATCAGCCGCCGCTGTGGGTGTTCAGTTTCGGCGACATCCTCTCCTATTCGATGTTCGGGGACTTCCGCGGCGACCCGAAGGTAATCGCCAATCCCGACCCTCCGCCGAATCCACAGGCACGGGAGATGCTTCGAGCGTCTCCCAGCGAATCGTATCTTCCACTGACCGCGCGTGCTGCGATCGGCCGATTTATGCGTGGGCCATTCCGCCATACGAATCCAAGAATCGGGCTGGTGACCGGCGCCTCGTTCAGCCCCCGGCAGAGTTTGATGGTCAATTTGCGCCTGAAAGATTACGGCGGCGACACCAAGAAGCTGGGCGCGGCGATGCGCTACCTGACATGGTTCGTGCCTAAGACTTACAGCATGATGGCGCTTCCCGACGACTGGTCCGATGCGGATATGGCTCCGCTATAATACACTGGACCTTCAGAGGTCCTTCCATGAAATCCTGTTTGCTCCTCCTGCTCTGCGGTTCCGCCGCGTTTGCCGCTTCCTCCACTCTCCACCTGCTGCATAAGCCGGTGATGAACAAGACTACGATCGTCTTCACCTATGCCGGCGATCTGTGGAGCGTTCCGCGCGAAGGCGGCGCTGCCACGCGATTGACCGGAGGCACCGGCAACGAAACCGAGGCGGCCATTTCGCCGGACGGCGCGACGCTCGCCTTCACCGGCGAATACGACGGCAACGTCGACGTCTTCACCATGCCGATCAACGGCGGCGTGCCGAAGCGCGTGACCTATCATCCTGACGCGGATCGAGTGGTGGGATGGACCCCGGACGGTTCCCGTATTCTGTTCCGTTCGAATCGCGAAAGCTTCTCCCGCTTCACCCAGCTCTACTCAGTCTCGCCCTCAGGCGGTCTGCCAACTGTGCTCCCTCTGCCGATGGCCTGCACCGGAGCTTATTCGCCAGACGGCAAGCAGATGATTTATGCGCCTCTCGACGGCGGACAGTTCGCGCCGGGCTTTAATAATTTCGTGTCCTGGAAACGTTATCGCGGAGGCGAGGCCAGCTATCTGTGGCTCGTGAATCTCAACGACCTCACCACCGTAAAAGTGCCGCGCAAAGACTCCAACGACATCGCCCCCATGTGGATTGGCGACAAAATCTATTTCCTCTCCGACCGCAATGGTCCGATGACGCTCTATCGCTGGGATCCGAAGAGCAAGGCCGAGCCCGTGGAACTGATCGCCAATAAGGGAAAAGATATCGACGCCGCCAGCGCCGGTCCCGGGGGCATCGTTTATGAACAGTTCGGCAAGATCCTGATCTACGATCTGGCGTCCAATAAATCGCACGAGGTGCAGATCGATCTCGCCGCTGACCTGGGCGAAGTTCGTCCGCATTTCCAAAACGTCTCGCGCGAAATTCGCAGCGCGAAGATTTCTCCCACCGGTGTCCGCGCCGTCATCGAAGCGCATGGTGAGATCATCACCGCGCCCGCCGAAAAAGGCGATATCCGCAATTTGACCAACTCGCCCGGAGTGATGGACCGCACGCCCGCGTGGTCGCCCGATGGAAAAACCATCGCCTACTTCTCCGACGAATCAGGCGAGTACGCGCTGCACATCAAGACGCAGAACGGCGAGGGCGAAACGAAGAAGATTCCTCTCGCGGGCAAATCGGCATTTTATTTCGACCCCAAGTGGTCGCCCGATTCCAAGCACATCGCTTTCACGGACAATGAGCTGAATTTGTGGGATGTCGAGATCGCCTCCGCGAAGCTGACCAAGGTGGATACCGATTACGCGTACGAGCTTAACCGCGACTTCGCGTGGTCCGGCGATTCGAAGTGGATCACCTTCGTGCGCGAATTGCCGAATCGTTTTCACGCCGTGTTCGTTTACTCACTGGATAGCGGCAAGTCCACGCAGCTCACGAATGAGTTGTCCGATTCGCGCCATCCGGCTTTCGATCGCGACGGCCAATATCTTTATTTCGCCGCCAGCACCAATTACGGACCGACGACCAGCGGGCTCGACATGACCAGCGATGAACATGAGGTGACGCGCAGCATTTATATGATCGTGCTGCCGAACAATATCCCCTCGCCGCTGGCTCCGGAGAGCGATGAAGAGAAGGGCGCAGCGGCGTCGAGCGAAGAAGGCGGCGGTGGTCGAGGCGGCCGCGGAGGACGTGGCGGAAACGCGCCGGAGGCGCCTCCCAAGCCCGTTCGGATCGATTTCGATAAGATCGAGCAGCGCATTGTCGCGCTCCCACTTCCCACGCGCGCTTATTCGACCCTGGTCGCGGGCCGCGCCGGAGTGATCTATTTCATGGAACCGGGCACGGGCGGCGGCGGGCGCGGCGGTGCGGGCGGAGGCGGCGGAACGCTCTCGAAGTTCGACTTGAAAACGCGCAAAACCGAAAAGCTCGCCGATAGCGTCGCATCGTTCGACCTGTCCGCGAACGGCGAGAAAATGCTGCTCCGCATGGGCGGAGGCGGCGCGGGCGGCCGTGGTGGTCGAGGCGGCGCAGCAGCCGCAGCCGGACCGCAATACGTGATCGTATCCGCAACCGCGCCGGTTAAGGCCGGCGAAGGCGCTCTGCATCTCAACGATATTGAGGTCAACGTCGATCCTCTGGCTGAATGGAAGCAGATGTACCACGAGGTCTGGCGGATTGAGCGCAGCTATTTCTACGACGCCAATCTGCACGGCGTCAATTCCGCCGACGGCGAGAAGGAATACGAAAAATACGTGGACGTGTTGGGCTCGCGCAACGATTTGAATTACATTCTCCACGCGATGCTCAGCGAATTTACGGTCGGCCATCTGCGCGGCGGAGGCGGCACTGTCCCCGAAGTGAAAACCGTTCCCGGAGGCCTGCTGGGCGCCGATTACGAGCTCGCGAACGGCCGCTACCGGTTCAAGAAAATCTACACCGGGGAGAGCTGGAATCCACAATTGCGCGCGCCGCTCGCGCAGCCCGGCCTGAACGTCTCGACCGGCGATTATCTGCTTGCCGTGAACGGCGTTGAGCTTACCGATAAAGAGGACGTATCGCGCCTGCTGGAAGGCACCGCCGAAAAGAGCGTGGTATTGAAAATCGGTTCCGATCCCGCGAGCGCGAATGCGCGTGAAATCGTGGTGACGCCGATCGCCAGCGAAACGCAGTTGCGGCATGAAGCCTGGGTGGAGGGCAACCGCCGCAAGGTCGATGAGCTGAGCGGAGGCAAGCTGGCTTACGTCTATATGCCGGACACGGCGCAAGGCGGTTTGACCAGTTTCACGCGCTACTATTTCGCGCAAACGGATAAACATGGCGCGGTCATCGATGAGCGTTATAACAGCGGAGGGCAAGTCGCCGATTACATCATCGAAGTGCTGAACCGCCCTCTGCTCGGCTATTGGAGCCCTCGCTACGGCGCGATTTATCGCACGTCGGCCGCGTCCATCCTCGGCCCGAAGGTGATGATCACCAATGAATTTGCGGGTTCCGGTGGAGACGCCATGCCGTGGATGTTCAAGTACACGCATACCGGGACGCTGGTCGGCAAACGCACATGGGGTGGCCTGGTCGGCGTGTCGCAATATCCGGTGCTGATGGACGGAGGCAACGTGACGTCGCCCAATTTCGGATTCTTCAGCCCCCAAGGCCAATGGGACGTCGAAAATCACGGAGTGCAGCCGGACATAGAAGTGGAGCTCGACCCCAAGCTGGTGCACGAAGGCCACGATCCGCAATTAGAAAGAGCGGTCGCCGTGGCGCTGGATCAATTGAAGAAGAATCCTCCGCCGGAGCCGAAGCGTCCGCCGTATCCAAACTATCAGCGTCCAGTGGGCGCGGCGAGTGGAGGGGCGGGGAGCATGAAGGAAAAGCAGTAGGGTTAGTAACCCGCCCGCCCAACACTCAAGAAAATCAGAAATGCCTTGCCTAGTGGGGCGGCCAATTTTGGCGGCAGCCGCTCCTTCAGGCGGCTTTCGCTGGCAACGATACAACCTGAGATGACGGAGGAGCGTTATGTCCCTGACTCGCGACTTCAATGAGACGATCCGCGCCCGCTCTCAGCGCGATCCCAAGTTTCGAAAAGAACTTCTCCGTGAGAGCATCGAGTGCTTATTAGCTGGCGATATCGCCACAGCCAAGGCAATACTCCGCGACTACCTCAATGCCCGTCAAAAAGCCTCATGCGGATGCTCGGACCGACGGGGAATCCGCGGGCTGAGAATCTTTTTGAAGTCGTCAGCTTTTTGCAGCATCGAGAGGGTGTGCGGTTCCAGTTAAGAACCGCTCCCAGGTAAAGGCGATCTCCAAACCAACGTCGCCTGAAACCCCAAACAAATCGGAGCTCCTCCAGATCTGGTAGATTGAGGTCGCAAAATATCCGCTCCGAAGGCGGCGCTGGAGCATCAGATATACAGTAGTTCTTGCAGCGAACATACCCAACTGGCGATTCGGGGAAGAATTTCCTGTTGTTTCGATCAGGTTTCGACGATAATTAGATAGGCAATGCAAGAAATCGACGTCCATTCTCCGCTCGAACAATTCGCCCTGCCGCACCAGTTCACGCCGCGCCTTAGCCTCTATGGCGCTTTTATTGCGGTGACTGGGGCGTTGGCGCGGATTTTTCTTGGGTCTCTGGTCGGTGCTCTTTGGGGCGTGGCGATCTGGACGACGGCCGCGTCCGCACACTCCGCATTCTCGAAAAGCTTCGTCATCGCAGGGTTAGTCGCCGGCCTGGCGGTGTCGCTGACCGCGCTGATGTGGGCCATCGAAAAAGCTACGATGAAACTGGCTCCATGCGTCACATCATCGTCGGCACCGCCGGTCATATAGATCACGGCAAAACCGCGCTCGTCAAGGCGCTCACCGGAGCGGATACCGATCGCCTCGCCGAGGAAAAGCGCCGTGGCATTTCCATCGACTTGGGCTTCGCGCACCTCGATATCGGGCCGGATCTGCGGCTCGGCTTCATTGATGTCCCCGGGCATGAACGTTTCGTGAAAAATATGCTCGCCGGAGCCAGCGGCATCGATCTGGTGTTGATGGTGGTTGCGGCCGGCGAATCGATCATGCCGCAGACCCGCGAGCATTTCGAAATCTGCCGGCTTCTCGGTCTTAGCCGCGGCGTCATCGCGATCACCAAATCCGATATCGTTGACGCCGATCTCTTAGACCTTACCCGCCTCGAAGTTGAAGAATTCGTCGCCGGTTCGTTCTTGGAAAATGCGCCCACGATAGCCGTCAGTTCGATCACCGGCGCCGGAATTACCGAGTTGCGCGACGCGCTGGCGAGCATAGCTTACAGCGCTTCAATAAAGGACACCTCGAATTTCTTCCGCCTTCCCATTGACCGCAGCTTTTCCATGCGCGGCCACGGTTCCGTGGTCACCGGGACTCTGATCGCCGGAACTTTGAAAGTCGAAGACGAAGTCGAGCTGTTTCCAGCCAACAAGCGAGCGCGTGTGCGCGGCCTGCAAATTCACGGCGCGCCTTCGAACCAGGCGTCGGCCGGGGAACGCACGGCGGTCAATCTCGCGGGCGTCGATTCGGCTGAAATTCAGCGCGGCATGGTGCTCGCGCCGCCCGGCTTGTTTCACTCCACGACTCGGATCGACACGACGTTCGAGCTGCTGCCCGGCGCGCATCCTCTTAAACATCGAGCTCCGGTTCATTTCCACGCGGGAACGGCCGAGGTCGAAGCCGAGGCGCGTCTGCTTGCATCGCTCGAACCGATGAAGCCGGGTTCGCGCGCGCATGTGCGCTTTCTTCTCGAAGAGCCCCTGCTGATTCTTCCCGGCGACCGGTTCATCGTGCGCATGTTCTCGCCGGTGGTGACCATCGGCGGAGGAGTCGTCCTCGACGCCGCGCCCCCTTCACGTCTGCGCCGCGCCGCGCTAAATCAGCGGCTCGATCGAATCGAAAAAGAAGGGCTCGCCGCAGTTGCCGTCAACGAGTCCGCCTACGGTTTGACCGGTGCCGACCTGGTTGCCCGATGCGGCGTCCGATTCGCAGAATCATGGTATCCAAATAGCGCGAAATTATGGTCATTTAAGGCCTCGGCGAGCGACATTTTAGCGCATTTTCACGCGATTAAGCCCTTATTAGCGGGAATGCCGAAGGAGGAATTGCGGAATTCGACGCTTCCCGGGTCGCCTCCGTTCCTTCTCGACGAGCTCCTTCGCCGCGTCCCGGAGATCAAAGTGGAGGGCGAGATCGTCCGGCTGGCTTCGCACCGGGTTTTGCTCAAAACGGACGAAACGGAAGCGACTAAGAAGATCGAGGGACTGTTCCAAGACGCCGGCCTCGCCGTTCCTTCGATAGCTGAAGTGCTTTCGAAATCGGGAATAGAGCCGGCTCGGTCCCGTGCGCTTCTTCAGATCCTGTTCAAAGAGCGCAAGCTCATTAAAATAAACGACGAACTGGTCTTTCACGCTTCCGCCATCGAAGCTCTCCGAGCTATTCTGGCAGCTCGGGTCGGGACGAAATTCTCGGTCGCCGACTTCAAGGCTTGGACCGCCGTTTCTCGCAAATACGCGATTCCCCTCCTGGAATTCCTTGATCGTGAACACGTTACGCGTCGCGAAGGGGACAATCGAATCGTGCTTGACATTAGGCGAACATAAGGCGAATATGAAGAGGTGGCCGAACTAGTCGGGATCGCTCGCCTCGCCGCACAAAGCCCGACGCTTGAATTAAAGCGCCGCGTGGAATATTTCGAGCTTCCAACCCGTAAATACCTGACAAAATGCGACACTCCGCGCATGCCTTTTCGATGGACTATTAATCCCTACCGTGGCTGCGAATTCGGCTGTAAGTATTGCTATGCGCGTTACGCTCATGAATTCATGGAGTTACACGATCCACTGGATTTCGAGCGAAAGATCTATGTCAAACACTTCGATTCCGTCGCGTTCCGGCGGGAATTGGAGCATTTGCCGCTGGGCGAGACCATCGCGCTTGGGACCGCGACCGATCCTTATCAGCCGGCGGAGCGCCGCTATGGGCACACCCGGTCGATTCTTGAAGTGTTTGCAAACACAGCCGGTTTCCGCCTGGGGATCACCACGAAATCCGACTTGGTGGCGCGCGATATCGACCTGTTGAAAGAAATAATGCGCCGTCATTATCTATCGATTCACATGACAATTACCACGACTGACCGCGAGTTGGCGCGATTGATCGAGCCGCTGGCCCCCCGCCCCGATCTGCGGCTGAACGCGGTGCGAAAATTAGCGCGCGCAGGCGTGCGGACGCGGGTTTCGTGCTCTCCGATCATGCCTTTAATCAATGACATGGAACCTTCCATCGACGCAGTTGCACACGCGGCAGCACGGGCGGGCGCGAAAGGATTCTGGTGGAACATTCTGTTCCTGAAACCGTGCTCGAAGCAGGTTTTCATGCCGTTTGTTGAAGAACAATTTCCAACGCTCGCCCGCCGCTATAAGGAGCGTTATGCGCGAGTTGCGTATTTGCGCGGCGAGTATCCCGAGATGATTCGCGAACGCGCGGAGCGGATCCGAAGACGATACGGGCTCGACCAATCCGATCCGCAAGCGGAGCCGGAGTTATGGCCGCACTCGGCTCAACTCACACTGTTTCAGTCATCACAGGCGGAACCGCCTGCGCCACCAAAACAAACAGTGTCTCGCTGACACTATGCTGTTGCGTAATCCGCCGGGACTTGGCCCTCAGGCAAGAGTTCGCCTTTTTCCAGATGGCGAATTTTCGTTGCGAAGCGGGCGGCGTGAGGGTCGTGGGTGACCATGACGATGGTCTTGCCGAACTCTTTGTTAAGTCGGCTCAGTAGTGTCAGAACTTCCGTTGCCGATGTCGCATCTAAGTTTCCAGTAGGCTCGTCGGCGAGGATCAGGTCGGGGTCGGTCACGATCGCGCGCGCGATGGCCACTCTTTGCTCCTGGCCTCCGGAGAGCTGGCGAGGCAGATGCGTCAGGCGATCGCCGAGGCCGACCAGCTTCAGCGCCGTCGCTGCGTGTTCCATGCGCTCTTTTTTCTTGAGCGATGTGAGCTTCAACGGCAGCTCGACATTCTCGATCGCGGTGAGGACCGGAATCAGGTTGAAGCTCTGGAAAACGAAACCGATGTGGACGTTGCGCCAGTGGGCGATTTCGCGATCGCTGAGCGCGCGCAGATTTTCGCCGAGCACAAGGATTTCTCCGTCTGTGGGCCGGTCCATCGCCGCGATGAGATGCAGCAGCGTCGATTTGCCGGAACCCGATGGACCCATCAAGGCAATGAATTCGCCTTTTTGGATCTCGATGTTGGCGTCTTTGAGCGCCACGACGTGAAATTCATCGCGGACGAACTCTTTCGTCAAGTCACGTGTTTGGATTACTGGTTCGCTCATTTTGATTTAACCCTATCCCCATCTTTCAAATCCGCGGGCGGATTCACGATCAGATCTTCCCCGCCGTTCAAACCATCCTCGATATGGACGCCTTGGGGCGTGGTCGCGCCGGTCTTCACCGTCCGCTTTACCGCGCGTCCACCGGCGAGGACAAACACCGAGCCGCTACGCACGGCCGACGCCGGCACGACGATAGATGGCTTGGCAATTTCGCCACGCTCTAAAGGTTTGGCATCCGAAACAAATGCGACGCTCGCGTTCATTTCGGGCCGCAGATATTGGTCGGGATGAAGAATCTTCACCTTCACCTGCACCGTCGCTTTTTGACGATTCGCTTCGGGAGAAACTTCGTCGATCACTCCGTCGTACTTGCGATCGGGAAACGCGTCGGTGGTGACGATGCCTTTTTGATGCGGCCCGAGCTTCGCGAAATCGTTCTGATTGACGTCGATTTCGACTTTGAGATCGTTGAGATCGGCGATGGAGACGACGTAGCCTTTCGCTCCTTTGTCGCCGACGAACCCGGTGGTGACGAACTCGCCTTTTTCAACGTTGCGCTCCAGAATCGTACCGGTCACGGGAGCGCGAATCACGGTATTGGCGAGCTGCGTTTCGGCGAGCGCGACTTGTCCTCTGGCCTGTTCGACCAGCCCGCGCGCTGCATCGATATCTTCTTTACGCGGCCCGAGTTTTGCCAGGTCATAGGTGCGGAAAATGGAGATGGTCTGCGCGACGGTGCTATCGTACTTAGCCTGCGCGTCGTCGAGACTTTGTTTCGAGAGTACGCCTTCCTCGACCAGCTTCTTCGTCCGATCGAGAGTGACCTTCGCGTTCACTTCGTTGGCTTTGGCGTTATCAAGGTCCGCTTTGGCTTTAGCGATTTCTTCGGGACGCGAGCCGTTCATGGCACGCGCCAGGCTGGCCTCAAGATTCGCAAGAGCGCCCTTGGCCTGCTGCACCTGCGCGCGATATTCATCGTCTTCGAGGCGAACCAGTTCCTGATCTTTCTTCACCATGTCAGCTTTTTCGACGCCGATCCAGGCGACCTTGCCGACTACTTTCGCGGCGAGCTCGATTTTGTGCGCGGCGACGATGTAGCCGGTTGCGTTAAGGACCACATCGCCGGCCCGCGCGGCGTCACCGGCGGAGGTTGCGTGAACGCGCACAACTTCCACCTCTGCCGCGCGGGTTAGCATGCCGTAGAGATAGAATCCGCCGCCGCCCAGGAGAATCAATAAAATTCCGCCGAGGATCCAGCCGGTGGCCCAGCGCGAGGGCTGGTCCGATCGTTTCTTGCTGCGGTCGATGCGCAGGCTTTTTAGTTCGGCTTCCATGATTCCTTTGCGCCGGACGTCGACACGAATGTCGACGCGGCACGCCTGGAGGCGTGCGCTACATTTATTACCAACATTTTAAATATCCCTCAAGGCGACTAGAATTTCTTTCTTTGCCGCCATGCGCGCGGGGAAGACTCCGCCGATTGCGCCCATTATGAGTGCAAAGCCGATGCCGAGCGCCATGGCTTCGGGTCCGACTCGGAAATTGAAGGCGATTTCGCTGAAGCTGGTGAAGCTCATCATTCCGGTGGTGACGGTGTTGAGAGGCAGCACTAACAGGCAGCCAATCAAGCCGCCCAGCAGCGAGAGCAGCAGCGATTCTATAAAAAAGCTGGTCAGGATGCTGCCGCGGGAGAAGCCTAACACACGCAGAGTTCCCACTTCCTTCGCACGGCGCGCGACGGCGGCGTACATGGTATTCATCGCGGCGAAGCTGGAGCCGACGGCCATAATGATAGCGACGAAGACTCCGAGATATTGCACAGGCGCAGCGGAGTTGGTTTGCGAATCCATATATTCGAGCTCCGTGCGCGCATTCGAATTGAGGCGCTGATCGTCGTTAATGGAATTGACCAGCGCTTGCGCGGCCACAGCGTCTGTGGCGCGAAGCAGCGCGGAGCTGGGCCCGTCCTGCCGATTGAAATCGCCGGCCATTTGATTAAAGTCGGCATAAATTTCGCTGTTGGTGGCGCTGGAGTTCGAATCCATCACGCCGACCACTTCCCAATCGCCTCGACCGAAGTGGAGTTTCTTGCCCATTTCCGCTCCGGGATATCGTTTCGCGATGGATTTGCCGACCACCACTTCGCGCTGACCGGCGCGGAACCAGCGGCCGCTGGTGATTTTCGTTTGTTCGCGAATTTCGAGGCCGATCGGGCCCAGTCCGCGCAAGGTGATGTTCATGCCATCGGGATGGGTTTCGCTGGGCAGATTGATGACGGTGACGAGTTCGAGCGAGGCCAGCGGCAGTCCGTCGGCGCCGCGGGCGATACCGGGCTTCGCTTTGAGTGACTGGAAGGCATCGATGGTCATGCCGCCGCTCAATTCGGCGTTCGCGCCTTTGCGCATCACGAGGATGTTGAGAGGATTGCCGGACGCCTTAAATGCGGACTGCAATCCGTTGACCAGCGCGAGGACGGCCACCAGCACGGAGACCGTGAGCGCGATGCCGAGCGCGGTCATCAGCGTGGTGGTTTTGCGAACCGTCAGATTGCGGAGATTATAAGCCAGAGGGATCGCCATAGTCACCTTGATAACTTCTCAGCCTGAATTCCTTAACGATTCGAGAATCGGAGTGCGCGACGCGTTGAACGCCGGAACGAACGCGCTGGCGACGCCGATAATAAAAGCCACCAGCATCAGGGCTCCGCCGACGTCGGGCGTGATGGTCAGAGTCTTCATCGCCTGAATGAAACTCGGGCCGTTGCGGACGACGTTGGTGAGGCCGACGGCGAGCAGCAATCCTATGGCGCCGCCAAGGAGCGAGAGGACGCCGGCCTCGCCGAGGATCAGGAAAAGAATGGTGCCGGGCGTATAGCCCAGCGTTTTGAGAATGCCGACTTCGCGGATGCGCTCACGGACCGACATCGCCATGGTGTTCGCGGAGACCAGCAGCACGGTGAAGGTGACGGCTGCGCAGATGCTCATCAGGAAAACTTTGACGTTCCCGAGGAAGGAGACGAATTGCAAAGTAAAGGCCTGCTCCGATTCGGATTTTGTGGGCGCGGTGGAGTTAGCGAATAGATCGTCGATGGTCTTCGCAACAGAATCGACCTGATCAGCGCGCTCGACTTGCACTTGGAACGATCCAACCATGTCCTGCCGCGCATTGCTGATGCCCAGCATTTCGCGGAGGTAGATCTGGCTGAAGAAGAGCGTCTCACTGGTGTTGGGGTCGTCGAAAATACCGACTAGAGTGAGCTCGGGGTTGACGGGGAAAATGTCGCCGGTGAGGAAGATTTTTTCGCCGACCTTCCAGTTCATCCGTTTCGCGAGGTCGGCGCTGGCGATGGCGGCGGTCCGCAGATGCTCGAACGATTGCTGCTGATCGACGGGCAGAGCGATCTCGGGACGGACGCGGAAGAACTTGTCGGGCTCCACGCAGAAGCGGGCGAAGAAATTTTTCTGATCACGCGCATCCTTATATGTACCGCCGAACCACTGCCACACCATCGCTTCCCGCACGCCGGGGACCTGGCGGATTTTGGATTCGTAGCTGAACGGCAGAGGCTGGGTGATCGAGACCTTATGATGAACGATAAGGCGCAGTTCCTGGCCGGGCGTGGGCGGGGCGAGGAAGAGTCCGCGATAAAGCGCGCCTAAAACGCCCAGCAGGCAGAGCGACATCCCGATGCTGACGATGGTCAAGGCGCTTCGCCTGCGGTTGCGCAGGGAATTTTTGAACATCAGCGACAGGTAGCGGAACATATCTATATTCTAGAGGAGCAGCGGGGTTAGGCTCTGCTCTGTATCGGCGAACGGCGATTTTCTATGGACGAACGGCGACGAAACTCCGACGAAGAATTTATGCGGGAAGCGTTGCATCTGGCCCGGAAGGCGGAAACGGCGGGCGAGGTTCCGGTGGGCGCGGTGGTGGTGCTCCATGGCGAAGTGATTGGGCGGGGACGCAATTCGCCAGTGGAGTTGCACGATCCTTCGGCACATGCCGAAATGATCGCGCTGCGAGAAGCGGCGGCGGCGATCGGAAATTATCGCGTGGAGGGCGCGACGATCTATTCGACGCTGGAGCCGTGCGCGATGTGCGCGGGACTTCTGGTGGCGGCCCGGGTGCAGAAGTTGGTGTTCGGCGCGAGGGACCTGCGATTCGGAGGGGTGCGGAGCAAATTTCGAATCGCGGACTCGGAACTATTGAATCACCGGGTGGAGATCGTGGAGGGAGTAATGGGGGCGGAGTGCGCGGAGCTGATGCAGAGGTTTTTTAGTTTACGGCGCTAGGTTTTGCGGCGGCATCGCGACCAACTTGGGTGCAAATGCCGCCGAGCGGTGGGAAAGGATCAGGCTGAGAGAGGCAGCGGGAACTGGAGGCGGGGCGGGACCATCGCGAATGGGTTCTGCGCCAGGAGGGTTTTGTTCAAGGGGACGAAACGGGAGGCCCCGTTAAAATATTCGTCCAGGGGATACAAAGGATATGGTTCTAATTCTCGAAAAACTCTTCCGAGTTTTTGTTCAATCCGATAGACAGCATGGAAGAAATTTCCCCGGTCGATGTGTAACTGCCGGGAGCAGAGCTTCCAGTCCGCGCCGAGCAGGAAGTGATAGCGAAACAGTTTCTGCTCGAAATCCCCCAAAACACGCTTGGAAATTAACGTGAAGTCGGCGATATATTCTTCGTCTTTTCGCCCCCAAGTGGACGGGCGGCTTCGGCCGGAGTGCGGTTCCACCGAAACCCTGCTCAGGTGCCTCTCCTGCGTCACGCAGCGCAGAAATCGATCGTAGCAGATGCGGAAAATAGCGCGTAACACGCAGTTGCAAGGCGCGAGCGCGCCTCTTCTAGCCAGCCGCAATCCAGCCCCATGGCATTGCGCGCAGTTGTGCATGGCGAGTGCCAGCGTTTCCGAACGATTCCAATCCATAACCGTGTTTTTTATCCTCTGTGTGCCGCCTTAAAGGCAGCTTTAGAGGCATAGTACTCCCCGAAAGGATATATGTCAATTATTATTTAATCATTATGCGTTAATATCGCGATAAATACTCAACACTTGTTGCGCTGTATGATCCCAATGGAATCGCTGGGACTGGGCGCGGCCGGCGGCGACTAAGGCTGCGCGACGATCTTGATCGAGCAAAACATCGCGAATTCCACGGGCAATGTCAAACACATTGTCCGGGCTGACCAACTCGGCTGCGTCACCCACCGCTTCGACCAGCGACGGAAGATTAGACGCGACGACGGGTGTACCGCAGGCCATCGCTTCGAGAGGAGCAAGGCCGAATCCTTCGTAAAGCGACGGGAAGGCGAAGGCAGCGGCGGCACGGTAAAACACGCGCAGGGTTTCGGTGGGCACAAAGCCGAGAAAGCGCACGAAATTTTCGACGCGGCTGGAGACAACGGCGCGGCGCACGCCAGGATATTTCGAAAGTTCATCGCCGATGATGACCAGCCTTAAATCGCGAAATTCCGGGTGATTTTCGAGTTCTCCGCGCAGCACCGCGAACGCCTCAATCAGGCGGGGAACGTTTTTTTGGGGACGGATGGTGCCGGCATAGAGGATGAAGGGCTTGCGGATCGAGTAACGCTCCAGCGTGAGATTGTCCTGTTCCTTTCCGTCCGCCTCCGCGGTGAAGGCGGGATCAGGCGCGCTATAAATAGTGCGGATCCGGCCTGCGGGAACGTGCAGCACGGTTTCGACGTCGCGGCGAGTGGAATTGGAAACGGCGATCACGGTGGCGGCGCGCAAGGCTCCGCGGCGAAAGCGCTGCTCATGCATCCGGTTGCGAAAACTGCGGTGCGCGGGAAACAGCAGCGTGCTCATATCGTGAATGGTGAGCACATACGGCTGGGGCATCCACCAGGCGACGGAATTAAGCGGAATATGATACAAATTCCCTTGTAACGTCCGAAGAAATTTCGGAAATGCAATGTTATGCATGACTTCCGTATCGGACTGGGAATAAACCGCGGTTTCGAAATTCGATCCTAGTCCCAAGACCTCGGAGATGTCATTGGAGGGGAAAATCAGGGTATAGCGATTTTTATGTTCCAGCCGAGAAAGGCCGCGGATCAGATTGCGGATGTACGTACCGATGCCGAAGTCGCGGATGCGGCGGGCGTCGATGACGACATGCGGCATGGAAAATAGGCGTTATTTCGCCTGTTTCCCGTCTTGTTTCCACGGGTAAAGCGGAAAGCGGCTAGTCAGGTCGCCGACCTTGCGGCGCACGTCGGCCAATGCGTCTTCGCTCGAAATATGATCGAGCACTTGTGCGATCAGCGATGCGACTTCGCGCATTTCCTGCTCTTTGAATCCGCGCGTGGTCACCGCGGGACTGCCAAATCGCATCCCGCTGGGATTTAATGGCGGATTTACATCAAAGGGAATGGTATTTTTATTCGCCGTAATATAAGCGCGGTCCAGCGCGGCTTCGGCTTCCTTGCCTTTTACGCCTTTGGCGAACACGTCGACCAGCATCAGGTGCGTGTCGGTGCCGCCGGACACGACACGGAAACCAGCGCGCGCGAGGCCGCCCGCGAGCGCTTGCGCGTTCGCCACCACCTGTTTCTGATAGACGGCGAATTCAGGCGTCGCGGCCTCTTTGAAACAAACGGCTTTGCCCGCGATCACGTGCATCAAAGGGCCGCCCTGCGTGCCTGGGAACACGTTCTGGTCAATCGCTTTGGCGTATTTTTCCTTGGCCAGAATCAGGCCGCTGCGGGGACCACGAAGAGTCTTGTGCGTCGTCGAAGTGACAATGTCGGCGTAATCGCAAGGGTTCGGATGAACGCCAGCGGCCACGAGTCCGGAGAAGTGCGCCATGTCGACCAGGAAGATCGCACCGACGGAATCGGCGATTTGACGGAAACGCGCGAAATCGATAATACGCGGGTAAGCGCTGCCGCCCGCGATGATCATTTTTGGTTTATGTTCTTCCGCTAAACGCGCTAATTCGTCATAATCGATGCGTTCATCGTCTTTTTTGACGCCGTAAGGGACGATTTTATATGTCTTTCCGGAAAAATTCAGGTGATGACCGTGCGTCAAGTGGCCGCCATGCGATAGATTCATCCCCAGGACGGTATCGCCAGGCTGGATAACGGACGAATAAGCCGCCTGGTTCGCCTGGGAACCGGAGTGCGGCTGCACGTTGGCGTATTCGGCGCGAAAGAGCTTTTTGGCGCGGTCGCGCGCCAGGTTTTCGACCGCGTCGGCATATTCGCAGCCACCGTAATAGCGCCTGCCGGGATAGCCTTCCGCGTATTTATTCGTGAAGATGCTGCCCGTGGCTTCGAGGACCGCTTCGGAGGTGAAATTCTCGCTGGCGATCAGTTCCAGGCGCGAATGCTGGCGCTCGGTTTCGTGGCGAATCGCTTCGTAAATTTCAGGGTCCGCCTGGGCGAGCGGCATCGACATAGTGTCTTGTTGAGCTTCAGTCATGATTTTTCTCCAGTTCGGCGATCTTTCCGATGCGCCGGGCGTGGCGGCCTCCGTCGAAGGGTGTTTCGAGGAAAACGCGGACCATTTCGTTGGCTGCTTCAGGATCGGTGTAGCGCGCTCCGATGGTGATAATATTTGCGTCGTTGTGGGCGCGGGTGAGACGAACCTCGTCGGGGTTGAAGGCAATGGCGGCGCGAATGCCGTCCACTTTATTGGCCGCGATGGACATGCCGACGCCGGTGGAACAAACCAGAATGCCGCGATCCGCGGTACCGGAGGCGACATCGTGCGCGACCGCATTTGCGTAGTCGGGATAATCGGTCGACTCCGCGGAGTTGGTGCCGACGTCCACTACTTCATGTCCGGCTTGACGCAGCGCGTCGCGGACCTGGTCCTTCAGAGCGAAGCCCGCGTGATCTGCGCCAATCGCAATTTTCATGGGGAACTTTAACTTTAGCAGGGGCAAGGCGCGGAGGCCAGGGACCGGAGCGGAGCGATATGATAAGCGCTATGAAGACCTTCGTTGCTCTTTCGCTTTTCCTCTGTGCTCTAGGCGCGGCTGAGGATCTGACGGGAAAGTGGGTCGCCACAGAAACCACCGGTAACGGCCAGAAACGGGAGACGACTGTGGCGCTGATCGCCGAGGGTGGTTCATTGAAGGGCTTTATCGCCAATGCCAGATCCACGATGTTGATTGTCGATGGCCGCACGGACGGGAATAACATTTCACTTACGATTTTGCGTGAGACGTCAGGCGTCGAGAAGCGCGTGGACTGCACGGCGGAGCGAGCTGGCGAAGAATTGAAAGTCACGATTCCGAACGAAGGGCGTCCGCCGACGGTATTAGCTGCCAAGCGCGTCTCTTCGGAAAAGCCGGCAATGCCTGCGCCGAAGATCTCGCTATCGAACGATTTTCCGGCCGTTAAGTATAACGGGCTGGCGAAGACGCCTCCTATGGGATGGAACAGCTGGAACAAGTTTCACCGTAGCGTAGACGACAAAGCCGTCCGCGGGATGGCCGATGCCATGGTATCAAACGGCATGAAGGACGCCGGCTATATGTACATCAATATCGATGACACCTGGCAGGGTACCCGCGACGCGAATGGCGTACTGCAAACGAACGAGAGATTTCCGGACATGAAAGCCCTGGCCGATTATGTCCACTCGAAGGGCTTGAAAATCGGGATTTATTCATCTCCGGGGCCGAAGACTTGCGCGGGATTCGAAGGGAGTTTCGGCCACGAAGAGCAGGACGCGAAGATGTGGGCGGCGTGGGGCTTCGATTATCTGAAATACGACTGGTGCAGCGCGAGCCAGGTTTATGACGTGAAATCGCTGCCGGCGGTCTACGCGAAGATGGGCGAAGCGCTGTCGAAGGCCGGACGCCCGATTGTCTACAGCCTGTGTCAATACGGCTGGCAGGATGTAGGCGAGTGGGGCGCGAAAGTGGGCGGTAATCTGTGGCGCACCACGGGAGACATCAGCGACCGCTGGCAATCCATGATGCACATCGGATTTGAGCTGCAACCGGGGCGCGAAAAATACGCCAACGCCGGACACTGGAACGATCCGGACATGCTGGAGATCGGCAACGGAGGCATGACCGGTGACGAGTATCGCACGCACATGAGCCTGTGGTGCATCCTCGCCGCTCCTCTACTCGCCGGCAACGATTTGCGCGATATGAAGCCGGAGATTCACGACATTCTGACCAATCGTGAAGTGATCGCGGTCGATCAGGATGCGAAGGGCGCGCAAGGCGTGCGGGTTTCGAAAAACAACGATCTGGAAGTGTGGGAAAAGCCTCTTGCCGACGGATCGCACGCGGTAGGGCTGTTCAATCTCGGCAAGGATTCGGCGATGATGAGGGCGAGTTTCAGCGATTTGAAGTTGTCCGGCTCTCACGCGGTGCGGGACCTGTGGGCGCACGAGGACAAGGGAAAGTTTAAAGATCATTTCGAAGCGACCGTGCCCTCGCACGGCGTCGTGATGGTAAAAATCGCGAAGTGAACATCACCCGCTGGGCACTGCCGCTACTGGCCGCAATTTGTTTCGTCCGCCTGTGGCTGATGCAGCTCCCATCGAGCTTCTGGGTGGACGAGATGGCGACCATCTTTGTCGTGGAACACGGCGGCGATGATCCTTCTCTCAAAGTTGCTCCACAGGTTCCGCAATCGATTTATTATCCAGTGATCCGCGCCTGGGCGCCGGGCCGATCCGAGGTCGCCTACCGGCTCCCTTCGATCCTGTTCATGGGTCTCGCGCTGATATTCGTCGGGCTGCTGGTGAGAGAACTGGTCCATCCCGATGCGTGGTGGTTCGCGATCTTCGCCTGCTTCGCGCTGCGGGGAATTAATTACGAGGCGGCGAATGCGCGCCCCTATGCTCTGGGGATGTGCGTCTCAGCGGGCGCGCTGTATTTTTTGGTCCGGTGGCTGGATACGCGACGTCTGTGGGATGCGATGTTGTTCCTGCTCTTCGCGGCGCTCCTGTGGCGCGTCCATCTGATTTTCTGGCCTTTTTACGTGGTACTTGCGATTTATGCGCTGTGGAAGGGAATGGCCAAAAAGGGGCAGATCGCGATCGTGTTCGGACTCCTCGGCCTTCTTCTTCTCCCCGTCGCGATGCGCGCAATCGAACTGAACGCCCAGGCGAAGCAGCACGTGGTGATCGAACAGCCGACCTGGATGAGTCTGGCACATTCGTTCCATCTCCCGCTCATCGCCGCAGCCGCGTTCGGCGCGTGGATCTGGGCGCGGTTGGCGAAGCACCGCGAACGAATTGCAATTCCCGCCTCCGCCATGGCGCTGATCCTCGCGTGGTGGCTGGTGCATCCCGTGGCGCTGTTCGCGTTTTCGCGAATCACAGCGAACAGCGTCTTCGTGCCCAGATATCTCGCGATATCGTTGCCCGGGGCCGCAGTCGCAGCCACACTCGCTGCCGCGTATTTCCTTCCCGATCGATTCTGGAAACCGGCGGCTCTGCTACTGGGCATCGGTGCAATCGTCGCATCCGGCAATTGGACGCAGCTCTGGCCGTCGCATCACAATTCGGACTGGCGCGCCGCGGCGCAGGCGGTGAATCAACTCGCTCTACCGCCATCCACGCCCGTGATCTGCCCGAGCCCTTTCGTCGAGGCTCGCTCCCCCGCGTGGACGCCCGATTACGAGATGCCGGGATTTCTGTATGCGCCTTTGCTGGTCTATCCGGTGCGCGGCAACGCCGTCTTATTCCCCTTCGCAACATCCCCGGAGGCCGAGGATTACGCGACGGCTCTGCTCCACGGCGCGATTCCATCGGCGGGCCGATTTGTGATCTATGGCGCGAATGGCGGAGTCCATTTCTGGCGGGATTGGTACGAAAAGCGTCTGGTGGGATGGAGCCACCGAAGTCTCGGCGATTTCAAGGATGTCGATGCGGTGCTGTTCGAAAGAACGCCTTGAAGCTTCACAGGCTGAAGCCTGTGCCACCTTGTGCCGGGAACAAGTCTAGTTAAGGAAGAGGCGGCACAGACTTCAGTCCTGTGTTCAAGGGCTAGCCGGAGGCTTCATCTCATCCGTATTGAAAATCCGCAACTCTTCCCCCGGTCGAGCCATTTTCAGCACCAGCGCCACTTGATAACGAGGCCCCTGGAAATACGACACGCGAATTTCGTGCACGCCGCGATCAAGGCGCACCGCCCCGATGCGCTCCCGCGGCGGATGCTGCCCATCGTTATCGATTACCAGTTCCTGGTCGATGTATAGATTCGCCCCGTCGTCGGAGTTTAAAGAGAAGCCGTAATCGCCGCCTTTTTCTACCCAAAACCGGCCCTTGTAATCGATCGCGAACCATTCGAACCGCTTCGTCACTTCGGGAAAGCCTTGCCGAAAATCCTGCGGAGGAATGTTGAGCGAGGTCGCGTAGATTGTCCCCACCGGCTTCATCGTCTCGAAGTCGGGGAGTTTCTTGGTGTTGTGCCGAATATGATAGATCCGCCCCTGGAGCGCGGAGGGAATTACCACCGTGATCCCAAAAACAGCCCTCGGGGCTTCCGGATCCTGCGCGAGCAGGCCTGCGATCAGCCCCAAAATTCGAGCGATAACCACGATGGACATACAACCTGCGCCTCTGTTTTCTTATGACGCACGCTCTTGACGGGAGAACGCAAAATTTTAACTGGTTATCCTTCGACGACCTCTAAAAACGCCTGCGCCGCGTGGCTCAGCGCGCGCTTCGCCGGATACACCAGCCGGATCTTGCGGTCCACCACCATTTCCTTGACCTTGACCTCGCACAGGATGCCCTGCGTCAACTCCTCGCTAACGCACATGCGTGGCAGGAACGCGACGCCTTCGTTCCGTTGCACCATCTTGCGGATCGCTTCCACCGTCGGCATCTCCAGGTCCATGTTGAGCGGAACCTTGTTGCGCTGGAATTCGCGGATCACCACGCCGCGGTACGGAGACACCACGTTATGCGCAATAAACGTCTCCATGCCCAGCTCCGTGATCGAAATTTCACCACGCGTTGCGAAACGGTGGCCGGGCGAGGTAATGAACGCCAGATGGTCGGTGAAAATGACCTTCGAGATCAGCCGCTCATCCTCGGGATCGAACGTCAGGATGCCCAATTCAAGATCGCCGTCCAGCAGCTCCGCCGGAATCTTGCTCGATAAACTGCGCCGGATCTGCACTTTAATCTTCGGGTAGCGGCGGCGATACCTTTCGATATGATCGAGCAGGTACAACGTCGACGATTCATTCGCGCCGATGGTGAGCCGTCCGGCAGACTTGTCCCGCAATTCGGCCAGAGCGTTTTCGAGATCGCCCTGAAGATTCTCAAACCGCCGCGCATATTCCAGCACGATCTTCCCGGCGTCTGTCAGCAGCAGGTCTTTCGCAGACCGGTCGATCAGCTTCTCCCCCAACTCCGTTTCAAGCCTCTGAATCGACAGAGAGATCGCAGGCTGCGTGCGCAGCAGTTTCTCCGCGGCCCTCGAAAAGCTCTTCTCTGCCGCGACCGTCAAAAAGACGCGGAGTGGGTGCATCTCCATAAAATTCAATTATATAATGATTCGAACTTATCGCAACTAGGAATAGTATAAATTTGCTAAATCCTCAAGGCGACCGCATAATCTTAAGCAAGGCTAAGATTATGGCTGTTAACACTCACCGCGTTTACATTTTCGATACCACTCTTCGCGATGGCGAGCAGTCGCCCGGATGCAGCATGACCGTGCCAGAGAAACTCCGGATGGCTGCGAAACTGGTGGAATTGGGCGTCGATATCCTCGAAGCCGGTTTCCCCATTGCCTCGGAAGGAGATTCCGAAGCGGTAGACGCGGTGAGCCGTGAGTTCCCGTGGGCGAACGTAGCGGCGCTGGCGCGGGCCAACCGTCCTGACGTGGAGGCAGCAATTTTCGCGTTGAGGAACGCCAAGCGTCCGCGTATTCACACGTTTCTCGCCACCAGCGATATTCATCTGAAATACAAGCTGAAGAAATCGCGCCAGCAGGTTTTGGATGAAGCGTGCGCGGCCGTGACGCTCGCTCGCCAGCATTGCGACGACGTCGAATTTTCCGCCGAAGACGCCACGCGGACGGATTGGGATTATCTGGAGGAAATTTGCCGCGCCGTAGTCGCCGCGGGCGCGAGAACCGTCAACCTGCCGGATACGGTCGGCTATTCAGTGCCGGAGGAATACGCTGCGCTGATCGGCCGAATGGTCAAAGCGTTGGGCGATACGGCGATCGTAAGCGTCCATTGCCACGACGATCTAGGATTGGCTGCCGCGAATTCTCTTGCCGCTCTGCACGCGGGTGCGCGGCAGATCGAATGCACAGTGAACGGCATCGGCGAACGCGCGGGCAATGCGGCTCTCGAAGAAGTCGTGATGGCGATGAAGACTCGCCCGGATCGGCTGCCCTTCGAAACGCGCATCGTTACCGAACAGCTCTATTCAGCCAGCCAGTTGCTCGCGTCGATCATCACCTTCGGGCCGCAGCCGAATAAGGCGATCGTCGGCGAGAATGCGTTCGCGCACGAGGCGGGAATCCATCAGGACGGTTACCTCAAAGAACGCACGACGTACGAAATTATGGAGCCGCACAGCGTCGGCGTGCCGGAAACGAAACTGGTGCTCGGTAAACACAGCGGCCGCCATGCGCTGGCGCAGCGCTGCGAAGTGCTGCTAGGCGCCGCGCTCACCAAAGATCAACTGGACACGATGTACCATCGCTTCACAGCCCTGGCTGACCGAAAGAAAGGCCTGACCAACCAGGAAATCGCCGCCTTGGCACGCGAAGTAGTAGAGGACACAAAAGCCTCAGCCGTAGCCGGGGACTAGAGACACAGACTAAAGTCTGTGCCACCACCAACTGCAGTGCAGACAGGATGTGACACTGGTGGCACAGGCTTCAGCCTGTGTGTGAGTTGATCAGATAAATCATGAACCTCAAAATCCTCCTCCTCCCCGGCGACGGCATCGGCGCCGAAGTCACCAGTGCGGCCGTAGAAGTCCTCGCAGCCGTTTCCCAAAAATTCGGCCACACCCTGGATTTCTCCGAGGCCCTCATCGGTGGTATTGCGATCCACAAAACCGGCTCGCCTCTGCCGCAGGACACCGTCGATAAAGCGCTAGCCGCAGACGCGACTCTAATGGGAGCAGTCGGACTTCCCGAGTTCGACAACGCTACACCCGATAAGCGCCCGGAAAAAGGCTTGCTAGGCATCCGCAAAGCGCTGGGCGTGTTCGCGAATCTACGCCCGGTCCGCACCTGGCCCGCCTTGGTCGAATCCAGCCCCCTAAAAAATCACCTGGTCGAAGGCACGGATATGATCATCGTCCGCGAGCTGACCGGAGGCCTCTATTACGGGGAACCACGCGGCATTTTCGAGGACTACGCCGTCAACACCATGCGCTACACCAAACCCGAAATCGAGAGGGTTTCGCGAAAGGCGTTTCAACTCGCGCGGGCGCGTCGCAAAAAGCTCACCAGCGTGGACAAATCGAATGTCATTGAAAATTCGCAGCTCTGGCGCCGGGTGGTTATCGAAATCGCGAAGGACTTTCCCGACGTCGAGCTCGATCACCTGCTGGTAGACAACTGCGCGATGCAGCTCGTGCTGAACCCCAAGCGCTTCGACGTCATCCTCACCGAAAACATGTTCGGCGATATCCTGAGTGATGAAGGAGCCGTGCTGGCCGGATCCATCGGCATGCTGCCCTCAGCGTCGCTCGGCGAATCGAAAGGTTTGTATGAGCCCGTCCACGGATCGGCGCCCGATATCGCAGGCCAGAACAAAGCGAATCCGCTGGGAGCCATCGGCTCGGCCGCCGCAATGCTTGAATATACGTTCGGGTTAATGAAAGAAGCCGCCGCCGTCAACGCCGCCATCGGAAAAGTGTTGGACGCGGGACAGGTAACGGCCGATTTGAAACCGAAGGGTAAGCCCGCGACAACGTCAGAAGTAGGAAAAGCAGTGAGCAACGCACTATGAAACCCCGCACGATCATTGAAAAAATCTGGGACAGCCATGTCGTTTCTCAACAACCCGGCGCTCCCGCTCTGATGTATGTCGATCTGCACCTGGTGCACGAAGTAACGTCGCCGCAGGCGTTCGATGGCCTGCGCAAGCGTGGTCTGAAAGTCCGCCGGCCCGATCTGACCATCGCGACCACGGATCATTCGACGCCCACGACCCCTCGCGGCCTTCCGATTCTCGATAAGATCGCAGCTACGCAAGTCGCACAGCTCGAATCCAATTGCCGCGACTTCGGTATCCGCTGCTACGGCCTGTCGAGCGAGCGCCAAGGAATCGTCCACGTCATCGGTCCGGAGTTGGGCCTGACCCAACCCGGCATGACGGTAGTCTGCGGCGATAGCCACACCGCGACGCACGGCGCATTCGGAGCGCTGGCCTTCGGCATCGGGACCAGCGAAGTGGAGCACGTCCTCGCTACTCAATGCCTGTTGCAGCGCCCATCGAAAACCTTTTCCGTGCGCGTAGACGGCACTCTCAAAAACGGCGTGACGGCAAAAGACATCATCCTGAATCTCCTCTCGAAAATCGGCATCGGAGGCGCCACCGGATGCGTCATCGAATATTCCGGCTCCTCGATCCGCGCCCTTTCGATGGAGGAGCGCATGACCGTCTGCAACATGTCGATTGAAGGCGGCGCCCGCGCCGGCCTGATCGCTCCCGACGACACGACGTTCCAATATATTTCCGGCCGCCCCTTCGCTCCGAAAGGCGCCGATTTTTATGCGGCGATGGGACGCTGGAAAATGCTGCCCACCGACGACGGCGCAACCTATGACCGCGAAATCACCATCGATGCCAATACCCTGGAGCCGATGATCACCTTCGGCACCAACCCCGGCATGGGCATCGGAATCTCCGCGATGGTTCCCGACCCTGGAGGCATCACTGATCCCCTGGAGCGTGAAACCCTCAAAAAAGCCCTGCATTATATGGACCTGCCCGCCGGCAAATCTCTGCTCGGCCACGCGGTGAACGTCGTATTCATCGGAAGCTGCACCAACTCCCGCATCTCCGACCTGCGAGCGGCCGCTCAGGTTTTCAAAGGCCGCAAGGTAAGTCCGAACGTTCGCGTAATGGTAGTTCCCGGATCGATGCAGGTGAAAGCGCAGGCACAGGCTGAAGGGCTCGATCAAATTTTCCGCGATGCCGGAGCGGACTGGCGCGAAGCCGGCTGCTCCATGTGCATCGCCATGAACGGCGATCAATTGCAGCCGGGCGAATATAGCGTCTCCACCAGCAACCGAAATTTCGAAGGCCGGCAAGGAAAAGGCGGACGGACATTTTTAGCCAGCCCGCTCACCGCCGCGGCAAGCGCCATCACCGGCGTGATTACCGACGTAAGAACGCTAATTTAAGGTCATTTAAGATGCTCCTGACATCGAAAACTGTCGTATTAAGGGTCGATAACGTCGACACCGATCAGATTATCCCCGCCCGATTCCTGAAAACCATCTCCAAAGAAGGCCTCGGCGACCAGCTCTTCTACGATTGGCGCTACGACGCCTCGGGCGCGCCGAAACCCGACTTTGTCCTCAATATCGAAGCCGCTAAAGGCGCACAAGTATTAATAGCAGGCGACAATTTCGGCTGCGGCAGCTCCCGCGAGCATGCTCCGTGGGCTTTGACGCAGTTCGGATTCAAAGCCGTGATCAGCACTTCGTTCGCGGACATTTTTAAAGGCAACTCATTGAAAAACGGCCTGTTGCCAATCGTGGTGCCAGTCGATATTCACACTGCTCTGCTCAGCTCCCCTGGCGCCACCGTGAAAATCGATCTGGCGTCTCAAACTCTGACGCTCCCCGACGGAACCGCGGTAGAATTTCCCATCGACGCGTTCGCAAAACACTGCCTGCTCGAAGGCGTCGACGAATTGGGCTACATCTTGAAACAAGACGCGGCCATATCCGCGTATGAAGCCCAGCGTTTAGGATCGATTAACACGCTGGCGTAACCGGAAGTTCTTCGATTACACCGTTTAGCACTTTCAATCGCGTAGGTCCAATTTTCGCGGGGCTACACTCGGGCCAGGAGAAATACCGATGGCCGCAACAACCTCAGGAACCAAGACCGTAACGCATTCCCTGGCGCCGCATCTGAGTGCAGCGCTTCTTACTACGCTTCTGGCAACGCCGCTTGAAACTCTCACGGTGGGACAGCTCAATGAAATGTGTGACGCGCTGAACCGCCTAGCCGACGGGAAAAACCCCGCCCGCACGATCGGATCGCTGCTGACCTGACTTTCGCGGAGGCCGGCGCAAACCGGCCTCCTACGGTTGCGGGCTGACGACGTAATCCTTGAAATAGCCGCTGCTGTCGGTTTTGGACCAGAGTCCGACTTTGCCGGCGACAGGCGGACGCAACACCGGATTGTTCGCGGGGAACAGATCCGGATTCGGAGGCCCTTTGCGGCCTGCGGCCGGTTCACTGCCGAGCGTGTACTCCAGCGCCTGCGCGCCATCGAGCCACGCTTTGAAACTGGTTCCGTCGACAGTCATCTTCAATTCGTGCCACGCACTCCGATCAAGAATGAACGGCTTTTCCCGATCGCTGAATCGGATATTGCGACGGATGCCGTTGTGGAATTCCCACAAGGCGACGTTGTTTTCCGTATCGTTATATCGGACCGCCAGCCAATCGCCGTTCGGTTTTACGTTGAATAAAATACCGGAGCAGCGGTCGGCATCGCCCGCGACGGTTTTGAACTTCATGCTGATGGTGCCGTTCGAGAAATTATCGACGCTCCTAAGGACGGCGACGGGATAGTACGCGAACTGCTTCGCGTTGTCCATCAGTTCCTCGTTGGACGTGCCGTACAACTTGCGGGCCGACTGGAGCAGCAACTTGGTGGGATTATCTTTGCTCGCGACCCAAGGCCGGCCGTCGAGCATGATCACTTTCTCGCCTCCGTCCTGCGCTATCACCCAGGTTCCGACCATCGGCTCAAAGATAGCGGGAGCCTTGCCGACCTGTTCCGCTTTGAGGTCGACCTTGATATCCGCCGCCGAGAGAGAGACGGCAATAAAAAGAATGAACGCTTTCATCTAAGTCTCCTTCGAGCCAGGAGTCCGATCGCGAGGAACAGGCCCGGCCAGACCAAATAGAATAGAATACTAGCGCCCGTAGTAGGTACGGCCAGGGGATGCCCGCGAAACACCTCCTCCGCTTCGACAGGTGGGGTGATTCGGGCGACGGCGTAGATGGCTTCGAGAGCGCTTTCCGCCGTCGTCGCCCGCGTCATCGTCCTGTGTCCGTCGAGCTGATACCAGATCTCGCCGTATCCGGCATTGGCTTGCTCGAAGATGCCGATCGAGGTAGCCGCAATGTACCGCACTTCGAGGTGAGGCAGGATGCGCCGTAACTTCGACAATGCATGAGCTTCGAGGTCCACCCTGCGAGGATCTTCGGGGGCCAGATGCACTTCGATCAGTAATGGCGAACGGATCTGGCGAAGCGCCTGTTCATCGGGCTCCGGGAAAGAGTTGCCGCGGCTTTCCGAAGTGTCCCAATTCGCGCGGATCAGCGAGCATACGAAGATGGCGGATACGGCCAGCACGGCGATGCCTGCCGATTCGTAGATGCGCCGCTTCACAGCGATACCCAAACGCATCCAGACGGCGGCGAGCGCCAGACCCGTGAGCGTCAACGCCAGTGCGATCAAGACTACGTCGAGCTGTACGAGCCCATGCTGAAATTGCGCGACCATCGCGGCGGGCGTATATCCGGACGCGCGCTCCCACCAGCCACCCTGGATGGAACCCATGAAGCTGACGATCCAGGTGCCGATGGTGACGCCCAGCGTGAGGATCGCGGCGGTGGAATGATGCTCCGTGAGCGAGGCCATGGCTGCCGCCAGGCCGATGGTCAATCCGGCGTTTAGGACGTGCCCCAATATCAACGTGATTAGCTCCGGTGGATAGACGCTGCCGCCGTAGCTCTTCCACAGCAGAATTGCGCTCAAGGGCGGAAGCATCGCGACCAGCCAACCGGCGAGTAGAACGATCGCCTTCGCGGCGACCTGATAAAAGGTGCCCATCTTCTGTTGCAGTTCGAGCTTTAGTGCGCCGCTCTCACGGTCGCCCGCAACAAGGCGAATCGCCACGAACGGTAACAAGAAGACGGCCGCGAGCTCGCATGTACTGAACGTCGGAGCCCATACGCCGATCAAAGGCGACAGCGCCTCGCCGACGCCGGCCGAACCGCCGTTGAGTCCGCTGACTTCGGAGTATGTCCGCACGGAACTGATGAAAGACATGCCGACGAGCGGTCCCATCATCAGGAGCAAGACCCACCAGGCTCTGGAAACGATCAACTCGCGGCATTCTTTTTCGAGGAGCCAGACAAAGGCCGATCTAGGTAAGCGCAAGGAACACCTCTTCGAGGTTCTCTTGCTTATTGGCGTGCGCCGCGAGCTGCTGAAGCGTCCCTTCGCCGCGCACACGGCCACCGTTCAACAAAATGAACCGGTCGCAAAAGCGCGCTGCATCGCTGATTTGATGAATCGACAAAAATAGAGTCCGCCCGCGAGCCGCGTAGTCCCGTAAGGTCGCGGCGAGGTCCCGTGCCTGCCGTAAGTCGAGCCCTTCGAAAGGCTCGTCGATCAGCAGCGCCGGTTGCTTCGTCAACAGGCCAATCGCAAGAAGCGCGCGTTTCCGCTGACCTTTTGAGAGAGCGCCGATCCGTTGATCGAGCAGCGAGCGTAGATCGAGACGATCGAGAAGTTCGTCGCGCAGAGCAGCCTGCCCGCCAAGGAATCCGATGGTGAAATCGAGCGCCCAGCGGACCGATTGAGACGGCCACGGGGCGATGCTATCCGGCACATAAAATAACAGAGAAGACCGGCTCGCCACGGTGCGTCCGTCCGCAACCACTCCGCCGCAATCCGAAGGCGATACCCCGGCGAGACATTCGAACAGAGTCGATTTGCCCGCGCCGTTCGGTCCGATGAGTCCCAGGATCTCCCCCGATTGGACATGGAAACTGACGTCGTTGAGCGCCTGGATACGGCCGAAACGCTTGGAGAGGCCCCTGACCTCGAACAGGCTCGGCACTTCCGGCGCTATCGGCCGGCTCGCGGCTCAGGAGCGGTCTTCGGTTCCGGTTCACCGCGATGGCAGGTGTAACAGGACACGCGCAGCTTGCCCTCGGAAAAATTTCCGTTGACCTGCTGGGTCATCGTGATCATGTGCCGCGCGATTTCCTTCTTCGGATTATCGTCGCTCGCGAAATTTCCCTGCACGTGGCAGTAGATGCACTGCACCCCGAGCCCGACCGTGAAGGTGCGCATGATCTGACCGACCTCCTGGCCGGTTGTGACCTTGAGAACTTTCAGATTCGTCGGTGGAGGCAGAGGCGCTTTCGCCTGCTTCTCCGGAGCTTTTTCCTGGGCGCCCAACATGAGCAGCGGAACCAAAGCGAGCAAAAGGCGCATAGGCAATATGATACTAATTCTGATTGGTCGCGGGACGGGTAGCCTGGCCCTCCACCAGATACGTCGCTTCTTTGAAGCCCAGCGATACGGCGAGTTTGTCGAGCAAATCCTTGTCGGCCTGCTCCGCGGCGCTCAGCGGACGGTCGTAAATATTCGCCCGCGCCGCCACCACGCACTGATCGGACCGGCCGTTGTGCGAATTGGGCGAGCCAAGCTTTTCGAGCAGCGCGACGCTCTCCGGATGCGGCTGGCCGAACCGTGTGGGGCCATTCGCCATGTCAGCGGGCGAATCGCCGCCCTTGCTCTTGGCATCGACCTTCGCGCCCTTCGACACCAGGTAATTGATCATGTCGTTATCGCCGAGGTATGCCGCGCCGTGCAGCGCCGAGTAGCCCCGGTTATCCGCGGCGTTCACATCGTTGCCGAGCTCCACGCAATACTTGACGGCGTCAACTAATGGAACCGGGGCGTTCACGCTCCAGTTCGCCGCCCAACCGATGCCGGCCGCGGCCATCAACGGCGTATCGCCGGATTTGGCGGCCAGTTTCGGATCGGCCTTATATTCGATGAGCAAATGCATGGCGGCCAGGTCGCTGGACTGCGCGGCGCGCCAGAATGCCGTCGCCCCAGCCGGATCCACCCAGGTGTAGTCGTTGGTGAAGGAACGGAACCACAATTTTTCGCCGACCTCCGCGTTCACATTCGCGCCATGCTCCAGCAGAGCCTTCATCAACTCCAGATAAGTGACCTTTTCCTGATCCGTCGACGGCTGCGGGAACCACGCCTTCGGAGCCCACTGTACATCGATGGTCGCGTAGAGAGCGGTCAATCCGCTGCCTGTAACCAGATTAGGATCGGCGCCATGATCCAGCAGATACTTCGCAATTGTCAAATGACCGTTGGTAATCGCGGTGACCATCGCGCTGAACTTATCGCCGCCGCTGACCAGGTTCACATCCGCGGGCTTGGGACCCTCGACCAGCGCCTTGATCGTTTCCATGTGGCCTTCGCGCGCGGCGTACAACAGCGCGGTCATGCCTCCCATGAAATCGGCGCCGACCTTGCGCGGCGGACGCGCGGCGACATCCCCAGCCTTCGCCTTCGGTTTGGCCAGAGCATAGTTAGAGCTCTTGAACCCGATGGCCCGGCTAAGCATGTCAAGATCCGACTTCTGCGATTCATTCGCCATTTTCTGAAACGACGCAGCGGCTTCCGCGCTCATCTGCTCCTCAGTCTGCGCGGGCCGGCCGCCCCGGCCTGCTGTGGCGGGCCGATCTTCCACCACGTTTCCATCCTGATCGAAGCGCACGCGTTCCATCTTGTGAACGGAGGTCGCGATGTTCGGGTCGGCTCCATGAGCCAATAAAAGTTTCACCACGGCGTCGCGATTCAGCGCCGCGGCGAACATCAGCGCGGTCTGGCCGTGAACGGATTCCTTGGCGTCAACCTTCGCGCCGCGGTCGAGCAAAATTTTCGCTGCCTGGGCATTGCCGGATGCTGCTGCCAGCATTAAGGCCGTGGTCCCGTTCGCTTTCAACGAATTCGCGTCCGCGCCCGCTTTCAGAAGCGCTTCGATGATCGCGGCGTTTCCGTTGGTGCACGCCATGAACAGAGGCGTGATGCCGCCTTCGCGCGTGGTGACTTTCACGTTCGCGCCCGCCGCCAGAAGCAGCTTCGTGGTTTCGAGATCGTCGTTGAACGCGGCCCAATGCAACGCGGTGCTTCCGTCGCCCTGCGCCCCGTCGATATCGACGCCCTGGCTCAGCAGCGTGGTTATCGCGCCGTGGTCGCCGCGCATTGCCGCTTCAGAAAGGCGCGCATCGCTTGCGAAGGCGAGCGCCGATACGACCAGGAATCCGCCAATCAACCTTTGCATTCCCATATTATTCACCTATAACCCCTGGCATCAGCCGAGGGACTCGACCTAAATCGCGATTACCCCATTGCTGTCGCCGAAGCTCTCGACGTTGACGTTGAGCTTGTGAAGCATGGTCAACAGAATGTTAGCCGTGGGAGTTCCGTCCGCCGCGCGCACGTGAAGATTGCCCTTCAGTTGACCATTCGCATGGCCCAAAAGAATAATCGGCACGCGCTTATGATTGTGGACATTCGAATCGCCCATGGGACTTCCGTACATCACCATCGAATGATCCAGCAGGCTGCCGTCGCCGTCCGGCGTGTTCTTCAACTTGTCCAGGAAATACGGAAGCAGGCTGACGTGATAGCGGTTCAGTTTCGCGAACTCCGCGATCTTGGCCGGATTTTCGCCGTGATGGGAGCAGGGATGGAACGGAGTGTGCACGCCGCTTTCCGGCCACACGCGGCCGCTGACATCGCGGCTCAACTTAAACGCAGAAACGCGCGTCACGTCGGTCATGAACGCCAGCGCCTGTAGATCGAACATCAGGCGGGCATGCTCCTCGAACGCATCCGGAACGCCCAACGGAGCGGCCGGCAATGCGCGAGCCTCTCCGCTCGAATTGTATTTTTCGATTTTCTGAATGCGCCGTTCGATCTCGCGCACGTCATCTAAATACGCGCTCAACCGGTTGCGATCGCTGGGGCCCAGATCCTTCTGCAATCGCTTCACGTCATGCGCGATCCAGTCCAGGATGCTGGTGTTCACTTTGCCGCGCGCCAGCCGATCCGCGGGCGATCCGCCTTCGCCGAACAGATTCTCGAACGCCATGCGCGGGTCGAGCGTCATCGGCAAGGGCTCGGTCGGCGAGGCCCAACTGATGGTGTCCGCATACACGCACGCATAGCCGTAATCGCAGGCGCCGGAGGCGTCCACCATCTCGATACAGAGTTGAATCGAAGGAAGCGGCGTTTCCTGCCCGAACTTCTGCGCGTACAACTGGTCGATCGAAGTGCCGACGAAATAATCCGACCCTTCGGTCATTTTCGGATGCGCCGCGGTCAAATAGACTGCGCTCGACCGGAAATGGTCGGCCCCTTCTTCGGCCGCCGCCCACGCGGTCGCCGGATGAAGGTCGGTATCGCTGACGATCGTCAGGTAGTCGCGATAAGGCGCCAGAGGCTCCAGCGTCTGGCTCATCTCAAAATCGCTGCCGACTTTTTCAGGCGACCAGTAGTGCTTGTTCGTCCCCTCGCCGGTGCTTCCGGCCGATCCGTGCACCATCTCGATGCAAGCCAGGCGCGTCGGCGACACGGCGGCCGTTTTTTGCAGAGGAGTCTGCGCGGGCACCATGGAATCGAGCAGAGGAAGCGCCATGGTCACGCCCATACCCCGCAGAACACTGCGTCTCGAAAGATGCTTCTTAGTCAGAAACATAAGGTCTCCTGAAATTCTACCTGACCGCCAAATTCATTCATGGTGCGCCACGACATCGTCCGTAATCGCCGGCGCGTTCTCTTCCGCTTTTCTCATCTGGAACGGCGTGCTCTTCACAATCGCCAGCACCAAAGCGGAGAACTTATTATTATTCCGGCCCGCTTCTTTCACCACGGACCGTACCACCGGCATATCGGTTGGCTCCAGCACGCGTCCCACGCCGTAAGCCAATAAATTTCCCGCGAAGGTTTCGAGGAACAGATCCGAATGGCCCAGGACCGCCTGCCGCAAGCTGGCCGGGCCGTTTAGTTTCGCGCCATCGAACATGGTTCCCGAAGGGTCGATTTTATATCCGCTGTCGTTCGTGCGCCACACGCCCAGCACATCGAAATTTTCGAGCGAGAAGCCAATGGGGTCCATCATCTTGTGGCAGCCCGCGCACGCGGGATTCGCCCGATGCTCCTCCAGCCTCTGGCGAACGGAAAGCGGTTTCGCTACGTGCCCGGTTCGGCTCTCGGCATTCTCCGGCAGCGCCGGAACGTTCGGCGGCGCGGGCGGCGGGGGCGTTCCCAGCAGAACTTCCATCACGTATTTCCCACGCTGCACTGGCGACGTTCGAATCGCGGTCGAGGTCAGCGTCAGGATGCTCGCCTGACCGAGCAGGCCAAAACGATTCGGATCGATCAGGCTGACACGCCGGTACCGGTTGCCCAGAATATTCGGGATGCCATAGTGTTTCGCCAGCCGCTCATTGACGAACGTATAATCCGCGGTCAGCAGGTCAACCACGTTGCGGTCCTCGCGCACTACGCTTTCAAACAGCAACTCCGTTTCGCGGCGCATCGAGTCGGCCAGTGTACGATCGAAGTCCGGATACTCAAAAAGATCCGGACTCACGTTTTTAAGATTCTGAAGCCGCAGCCACTGGCCGGCAAAGTTCGCGGTCAGCGCGGAGGAGCGCGTGTCGGTCAACATGCGCCGCACCTGTTTTTCGAACACCACCGGATCCTTCAGCTTCCCTTGAGCGGCCACGGCAATCAACTGATCGTCCGGAGCGCTGCTCCAGAGAAAATAGGACAGCCGGGAAGCAAGCTCCAAATCGCCGATCCGATAATTCTTCCCCGCCACAGCGCCCGCGGGAGTTCTCTCGAATCGAAACACAAATTCGGGGCTCGCGATCATGGCCTGTATCGCCGTGCGAATACCCGAATCGAAATTTCCGTCGTTACGGCCGCGTTGATAGAAGCCAAGCAGGCTCTCGATATCGTTCTCCGAAACGGGACGGCGGTAAGCCTTCTGCGCCAGACCGGCGATAATCTTCCGCGCGCAGGGAATTTCGTCGTCGCCCGTCGGACGGCAGGTGAAAATCTTGCGGCGGCTCGGCGTATCGGAAACGCCGGCGGCAACGGTCGGCCCGGTGATCGAAACCTGATGGAGATGCGGAAGCGTGGTCATCCCCGGAATCGTCCCGGCGCTAACATCCACCAGGCTCTGCTCCACCATCCGGTACTCATCTTCAATCGGCCCGTCGAATGTTTGCGGGAACGACGCCGAAATTCTTTGCGGACCCGCCCTAACCTTAATAGGAGGAGTCTTGATGCCGTCGTCGGCGAGCTTCATGCCCGGATTGATGTCGAGCAGGGCCACCCTCTCGCCATTGACCGCAATCTCTATCTGCTGGCCTTTTCCCTGGTTCAAACCGAACAGCGGCCCGGTCGGCGAATAGTAAAAGCCAACCTTAAATATGTATTCGCCGTCCGCTGGAAAATCGTGAACGACGGAGAGTCCACCGCGGGTGCCAAAGGGCGTGCCGTCCACGTGACGCGTCTGGGAGGTCACGCGCGAAATCGAATACGTCGTGGTCAGAGCCAGCGCCGCGGGATCGCCGACTGCTTCCCGGCTGATGCGTCCTGCTGCGCGAATGTAACCTTCCATGAGCGCCGGAGAGATCGAAAGAACGTCCGCCATATTGTCGAAACCGTGAGACATGTCGTCTGCGGGAAGCAGCGCGGCGACGTCCGCGTCAACCGAAAGCAGGTCGTGAACGGAATTGGCGTACTCCGTGCGGTTCAGGCGATGAAGCGCCGGGCGTCCCGGATTCGGATGAGCAGCGGCGGCCTGGTCGATGCTGTTCTCCAGCGATGCCGCAAGCGCCTTTAGCGCCGGAGTATCGCGCGGCATACCCGGTGGAGGCATCAGGCCGGCACGAAGTTTGCGGGTGACCTTTTCCGCTTGCTCCGCATTCTGCTCCGGATGCGCCAGATCCAGTTTGGTCCAGGAAAAGCCGCCGGATTTCAATTTGTCATTGTGGCAGCCGAGGCAGGACTGGTCCACCAGCGCGCGCGAAGAAGTGTTCGCAGTCTGCGCGCATAAAGCGAGTGCCGTTAACCCGCAGACCAACAAGCCCTTCATCGATTTTCCCCCCTCGAAAACTGCTTGGTTGCCGAGGAACCGCCGCCAGCATACCCGACATGAGTTTATCGACGCCGGTATTCGAAGTCAAGCCGGGGGGATTACAATGAATGCGCCCGGTTTTTCCGGAGAGGACAAAATGGAACATCTTATAGGAAAGCTTCTTCACGATTTCGAACACGGCAAGATGGATCGGCGCCAGTTGATTCGTAGCATCGCCGCGGCCGCAGCAGCCGTGGGAGCGGCGTCGCCGGCGGCTGCCGAAGGGAAAGGATTTCAGGCCATTGCCGTGAATCACATCTCTTATACGGTTGCCGACTACGCCAAAACCCGCGATTTTTACGCGGATCTGCTGGGCATGAAAGTTTCTCACGACGACGGCAAACAGCAGTGCTACATGTCGTTCGGCGATACGTTTCTACTGCCGCGCAATGCGCGAGCCAACGCCAAGACTCCACAGAAGACTCCCGTGGTCGATCACTTCGCCATCACCATCGATAATTGGGATAAGAAAGAAGTCGAAGCCGAACTCCTGCGCCGCGGATTGGAACTGCGTCCGGATACCGACGATAGTTTTCACGTGAAAGATCCGGATGGCTACAATCTCCAGATCAGCGGCAAAAACATGAAAGCCTAAAATGATATGCTTTTCCCGATGCATCGCCTGATAATTTTCCTACTCGCCGCTTCTGCCTTCGCTCAATCCAAAGTCGATTTCGAAATGATGACTTGGCCGGAGGTCAAGAAGGCCATCGAAGGCGGCAAAACCACCGCCCTGATTTATAACGGAGGCACCGAACATCGGGGTCCGCAAAACGTCAACGGCGGCCACACCTTGATGGCCCACGCCACCGTGATCGCGATCGCTGAAAAACTGGGCAACGCGATCGCCGCTCCAGTTCTCCCGTTTTCGCCGAACAACGCCAGCGCCGAGCATCCCGGAACCATCGGCCTGACCCCGGCTCTGTTCGCCGCGATCAATGAACAGATCGCCGAGCAGATGATCAAGAATGGATTCAAGAATATAGTGCTAATGGGCGACCACGGCGGCGGCCAGAAGGAACTCGGCGAGGTCGCCAAGAAGCTGGATGAAAAATATTCCCCTCAGGGGATTCGCGTATATTTTTGCGATGAGGTTTATGCAAAAGCGAACGGCGATTACGATAAGTGGCTGGAAGCAAACCACTATCCGCTCAGCACCCACGCGGGCATTCCCGATACTTCGGAGATGCTCTACCTTGGAGGCGATAAAGGATGGGTTCGTAAGGACTTAGTCGCGACGGCCCTGGGCGATCCGGTGCGCAAACCAGGCGAGGCACGAGACCCGAACGCGAAGCGGATCAACAACGGCATTAGCGGAGACGCGCGGCCTTCGACGCCGGAGCTGGGGAAACGCATCTTCGATATGAAGGTGGCCTACGCGGTGGAACAAATCCATCGCCTAATGGGTTCTTAAACAGCCAAAAAGCGCTCCGTAAGAGCTTCCACGAAGCCTTAATCGCGCTATAATCGCCCCTATTATGCTGAACAACACGGGCGAGAATCGCCGGCGATTCCTTACGTACTTTTCAACCGCCGGACTCGGATCCAGCCTCTTACCCGGAGCGCTGTGGGCCGAGATGCAGCAGGACGGCGCTGCTCCGCGCGTGACCGACGAAATGTTGAAGAGCGCGCTCGCGGTGGCCGGCCTGGAGTTTAGCGACGCAGACCGGAAAGCAGTGCTGCAAGGCGTGAATCGCAGCCTGACCGGTTTTGAAGAAGTGCGGAAGCTGGAAATTCCGAACGACGTCGCGCCTCCGTTTTATTTCAGCCCGATTGTGCCGGGGATGAAGGTGAATCGCGCGAAGGAGCCGCTGAAGTTCAGCGCTCCGGTGGTGAAACGCCCGGCGAATCTCGAGGATGTCGCGTTCTGGCCGATTATTCAACTTGCGCAGCTCATTAAGACCAAGCAGGTGACTTCGCTCGAGCTGACACAGATGTATCTTGGGCGGCTGCACAAGTACAACGGAAAGCTGAACTGCGTGGTGACGTTCCTTGACGACGTCGCCATCGCGCAGGCGAAGTCGGCCGATGCAGAGATCGCGGCGGGGACCTATAGAGGACCGCTGCACGGGATTCCCTGGGGCGCGAAAGATATCATCGCGGTGAAAGGCTTCAAGACCACCTGGGGTTCGGGCGCTTATAAAGATCAGATGATCGACCACGATGCGAGCGTGATCGAAATGCTGCGCGATGCGGGCGCGGTGTTGCTGGCGAAATTGACTTCGGGCGAATTGGCGCAGGGCGACAACTGGTTCGGCGGACAGACTAAGAATCCCTGGAACATAGAGCAGGGGTCGAGCGGATCTTCGGCTGGTCCGGGATCGGCGACGGCGGGAGGATGCGTCGCGTTTGCGATTGGAACGGAAACCAGCGGGTCGATTCTCAGTCCATCGGGACGCTGCGGCGTCACGGGCTTGCGCCCGACGTTCGGACGAATCAGCCGGCATGGAGTGATGGCGCTTTCCTGGACGCAGGACCGGCTGGGGCCGATGTGCCGTTACGCCGAGGATTGCGCCGTAGTGATGAGCGTGATCGCCAAGCCAGACGGCAAGGATTTAAGTGTCTCCGAGATTCCCTTCAACTGGAATGCGAAGCTCGATATTAAGAAATTGAGGGTGGGCTATTTGAAAGATGGCTTCGATGAAGTGCGTGACGCGGCCGCTGTGGTGATGAATGCGAAGGCGATTGAACAGGTGCGGGCGCTGGGCTTCAAACTGGTTCCGGTGACGATGCCGGACTGGAATATCGACGGGTCGGCCTACGGCGTCGAATCGGCGGTGTTTTTCGACGAGATGATCCGGACCAACCGGGATAAACAGATGACGAATCCTGGGCGCGCGACCGGTTTCCGCAGCGCCCGGTTCGTTCCGGCCGTCGAGTATCTGCAATCGCAGCGCGCGCGAACCATGATGATGATGAAACTCGCTGAGGCGACCGCGGACGTCGACGTTTACTTGGTTCCGGCTAATGGCGGAGGCGGCGGGGGTGGACGCGGGCGCGGGGCGGCGACGGACGGTGAGGGTCGAGGGCGCGGGGGCGATCCAAATGCGCGGCGCGGTGTGACGCAGCGTCATTTCGCGATGGCCAATACCGCGTGCTATCCGGCAATCAATGTCGTCCACGGGTTTACCGAGGCCGGGACGCCGGGAAGTTTTACATTCTATGCGCGTCCGTTCGGCGAGGCGGAACTGCTGGCGGTGGCGAAGGCTTATCAGGACGCTACCGGGTTTCATTTGAAGCACCCGACGCTGTCGGTTTAAAAAAGGAACGAAATGCACAAATATTATTTAGCTTCGGGGCTGACCGCTTCCGTCGGTCGCGGCTCTGTGCGCGCGAATTTTTGGTTGGCTGGCGCTGTTGTTTTGTTCGCTGTAACAGCGTTTGGGCAGCGGCGCGGAGCGCAGGCACCGGATGCGGACCAGTTCCGGTTTCGATTTGTGGGGCCGCTCGCGGGAAATCGCGTTGCCTCGGTGGCCGCCGTGCCCGGGGACGTGAACACTTATTACGCCGGGGCAGCATCGGGAGGCATTTTTAAATCCGTCGACGGTGGATTTGGATGGACTCCGATCTTCGATTCGCAGCCAGTCGCGGCCATTGGGGCTCTGGCTGTTTCGCCTTCGAATCCAAATATTGTTTGGGCGGGGACTGGCGAGGCTTGGGCGATTCGCGACGTGGACGTGATGGGCAACGGGATGTACAAATCGACCGATGCCGGAAAGACCTGGCAGCATATCGGGCTCGATGAAACCGGCCGCATCGGGCGCATCGTTCTGCATCCGACGAATCCCGATATTGCGTTTGCGTGCGCGCTGGGACGCATGACCGGACCGCAGCCGGAGCGAGGCGTCTATCGCACCACCGACGGAGGCGCGCATTGGGAACGCGTACTGTTTGTCGATGAGAATACGGGCTGCAGCGGACTCTCGATGGACGCGAAAAATTCCAATGTGCTCTTTGCCGGGACTTGGCAGGTGGAAATGCACACTTACGGCGAGCTGAGCGGAGGTCCGGGCAGCGGAGTTTATACCTCGCGCGATGGAGGAACGACTTGGAAACGCATCGCGGCGACGGGGCTGCCGAAATCGCCCGTCGGGAAAATCGATGTGGCAGTCGCGCCGACCAATTCCGACCGGGTTTATGCGCTGATACAGACTGCCGATCAGGGGTCGATGTGGCGATCCGACGATGGAGGAACCAATTGGCGCGTGGTGAATTGGGATCGCGCGTTGATCGGGCGAGCGGGTTATTACATCCACCTGGCGGTCTCGCCTGCGAATGAAAACGAAATCTTCGTGTCCAACAGTTCGTTCCACCAATCATTGGATGGCGGCGAGACTTTCCGGCCGACTCCGTGGGGCGGCGACAATCACGATATCTGGTGGGACCCGACGAATGCGGATCGATTCGTCATCACGCACGACGGTGGGATGAACATCACCACATCGCATGGGCGCGGGTTTAATCGAGTCACGCTGCCCATCGGGCAGATGTATCACGTGTCCGTGGACAACCAGGTTCCCTATTACTTCTACACCAACATGCAGGACAACACGACCATGCGTGGACCCTCCGTGCAAGTCGGGTTCGGCGGATTCGGGCGCGCGGCCGAGCCGGGTTGGGACCGTGGAATGGGCGGCTGCGAATCGGGCTTTACCTATGCCGATCCCACCGATCCGACGATCGTGTGGGCCACGTGTTATGGCGACGAAGTGACGCGGTGGGATGCGAAAACAAAGCTCGCGCGGTCGGTGAGTCCGTGGCTGCACACTCTCGATTCGCCTCCGAACGATACGAAGTATCGCTGCCATTGGACCGCGCCTCTGGCGATCGATCCTTTCGATCACAACACGGTTTACTACGGCTGCCAGGTTATTTTCCGGACCACGAATTCAGGGCAGAGCTGGAGCGTGATTAGTCCGGATCTTTCTACACAAGATCCGAAATACCTTGCGCCTTCTGGAGGAATCGTCGGCGATAATCTGGGCCAGTTTTATGGCGAAGTAGTGTTCGCAATCGCGCCGTCGACCGTTCAGAAAGGGCTCGTTTGGGCGGGCACGAACGATGGAAAAATCTGGTACACCAAGGACGCCGGTAAGAATTGGAACGACATGACGAAGAATGTCGGGATGAAGCCCTGGGGGACGATCACCAGCATTCAGCCTTCGTTTTTCGATGCAGGCACGGCCTATGTTTCGGTGGATTATCACCTGATGGACAATCGCGAGCCGTTCATTTATAAGACCACCGATTTCGGCGCAACGTGGACGAAAATCACGGGCGGCTTGCCGAGCCATCAGTTGTCTTACGTGCGCGTGGTCGCCGAAGATCCGAACTGCAAAGGATTATTATTTGCGGGTACTGGAAACTCCTTGTTTTATTCGCTCGACGATGGAGGGCATTGGACCAATCTGAAAAACGGTTTGCCTTCGTCCCCGGTGTCGTGGGCGGTAGTGCAGAAGCAGTCTCACGACCTGGTGATTTCCACCTACGGTCGAGGGATTTATATTCTCGACGACATTACGCCGCTGGAGCAGATGGCGAAAGGGGTCGGATCGGACACATCGGTATCGTTGTTTACGCCGCGGCCGACCATGCGGATTTTGGGCGGCGGGCGGGCTTACGTCAATTATCAATTGAAGAATCAACCCAAGGGTCCGGTACAGGCCGCGATTATCGATAACGACGGCAAGGTGGTGCGCGAGCTGCGCAATCCTCCGGGACGGCAAGGACTGAATCGCGCGACGTGGGATTTGCATTACGATCCTCCGAAGTTGATCGCGCTGCGGACGGCCCCGGCGGAGAATCCGCATATTTTTGAGGAGCCTCGATTCCGGGGACAGGATTCGCGCGCCATCACGCATTGGGGAGCGGCGCAGGCGGAGGTTGGGCCGGTGGCCGCGCCCGGATCTTATAAAATGCGCATCACAGTGGACGGGGAATCGTACACGCAGCCGCTCGAAATTATCAAAGATCCCAGCAGCACGGGGTCGGAGGCCGACATACGTTCCCAAGTGAGTCTGCAACTGCGGATTCGCGACGATATTAACTCGACGTCGGACATGGTGAACCAGATCGAATGGATGAGGAAACAGCTCGACGACGTGCAGAAGATGCTCAAGGCCGACAAGGCCAAGGCGGAGTTGTTGAAATCGGTGCAAGCGATGGATGAGAAGATGCAGGGTGTCGAGTACAAGCTGGTATCGAAGGCGTTGACCACCAGCGACGACAAATATTTCATCGCCGCGTACAAGATTTATTTCAACCTGATCTGGCTGAACGGCGAAGTGGGAACTGGAGCGGGCGACGTCGCGGGCGGGGCGGATTATAAGCCGACGGACACTGCATTCAGCTTGACAGACATGATCGAAAAGGATCTGGCGGCGGCGAAGGCGGAATATCGCACGCTGATGGATAAAGAGGTTCCGGCATTCAATCGGACGCTGGCCGCGGGAGGAATTACTCCGGTGGCAGCGGGGGCTCCGGGTGCGAATCGGGAGTAGGTTCCTTCGATTGTTCGGTGGGCGCGGGTAGGGACTTGTCGTCGGGAGCGCCCTTGAGGGCATCGTCGTAGGTTTTTTTCACGCCTTGCCAGAAGGATTTGGTCAGTAGTTCTTTCATGTACTTCGCGGTACCTAACTGAAATACTAGCCGAAATAGTTTACACTCGTGAGATTCAGGAGATCTGCAACATTGTCTATTCCCCGGTTAACATTGATCACTATCGCGCTCGCTTCGCTTGCGCTCCCGCAATCCATCGATCCTAAGCTGTATTCCGAAATGCATTGGAGGTCGATCGGTCCGCCAAGGGCGGGGCGCGCGAGGGCTCTGGCGGGTGTGCCGAGCCAGCCCAACGTGTTCTACATCGGTTTCGATAACGGAGGCGTGTGGCGCTCCAGCGATTTTGGTTCGACCTGGGTACCGCTGTTTGACGATCAGCCCACGGGCTCCATTGGCGCGATCGCGGTGGCGCCATCGAATCCCAACATCATTTATGTAGGCAGCGGCGCGGGAATCATCCGGCCCGATCTGGCGACCGGCGACGGGTTTTATAAATCGACGGATGCCGGCAAGACGTGGACGCACACGCAGGCCTTGCGCGATTCGCAGATGATTGCCGATATTGAGGTCGATCCGGGGAATCCGAACCGGCTCTTCGTGGCGGTGCTAGGGCATCCTTATGGGCCCAATACCGAGCGTGGCATTTTCCGATCGACCAATGGCGGCCTGACATTCGAAAAGGTCCTTTATAAGGACGAGTACACCAGCGGGAACGACGTGCGCATCGATCCCAAGGATCCCAACACGATTTACGCGGCGATGTGGCAGCAGCAGCAAGGATTTTTTGAAAATGGTTCGTTCGGTGGAACGGACGGAGGGATTTTCAAATCGACGGACGGCGGAACGACGTGGAAGCAGCTTACGAACGGACTGCCTCCCATACTTGAAGCGAATCTTGCGGTCGCGCCGAGCAATTCTAAAGTGATTTATGCCACGGTTGCTCCGGGTGGTCCTGCTCCGGGCGCCGCGGCGGGCGGTCGAGGTGGTGGACGCGGAGGACGTGGCGGAGGAGGAGCGGCGATCTCGTTTTACAAATCGACCGATGCCGGCGAGCACTGGTTTCAGGCGACGGACGATCCGCGTATTGCCGAGACGGGCTCGCAGAGGCATCCTCCGGATACGCGACCCCTGGGCCGCATCGGCGGCGGCGATCTGCCGACGATTACCGTCGATCCCAGCAACGAAAACGTGGTGTATAGCTGCTCGACGGTGTTTTGGCGCACGGAAGATGGCGGACTCACATGGTCGGCTGTGCGCGGCGCGCCGGGCGGCGACGATTATCAGAAGAGCTGGGTCAATCCGGTTTTCCCGCAGGTGATCCTACTGGTGAGCGATCAGGGCGGCGTGGTTTCATCGAATCGCGGCGAATCGTGGAGCAACTGGTACAACCAGCCGACCGCGGCGATGTATCACGTCACCGCCGACAATGCGTTTCCGTATCGCTTGTGCAGCGGGCAGCAGGATTCGGGATCGGCTTGCGTCGAAAGCCGCAGCATGGATGGCGAGATCACGTTCCACGACTGGCATCCGGTAGGGATCGAAGAGTACGGCGAAGCGGCGCCCGATCCGAGGAATCCCGATCTGGTTTATGGAGGCAAGGTCACAGTCTATAACCGGCTCACCGGACAGAAAGCGAATGTCGGGCCTCCGGGCGGTGGACGCGGCGGCGCTGTTGTGGAATTGCCGCCGGGCGCTCCTCCGGGGCGAACCGTACGCACACAGCCTTTAAATTGGTCGCCGAAAGATCCAACGGTTCTGTTTTATGCGACAGCAGGTGTATGGAAGACCACCAACGCGGGACATAGCTGGACGCCGATCAGCGGCGATCTGACTCGCCAGAACTGGGATGTTCCGACGAACGCCGGCAAATACGCGTCGACGGTAACTCCCGCGGCGCAAGGATCGGTCACCGCGCTCGCGCCGTCGCCTCTCGATGTGAATGTATTGTGGGCAGGCACAGGCGATGGGCTTATTCAAGTCACAATGGATGGCGGGAAGAAGTGGAACAACGTTACGCCCGCGCAGATGAAGCCGTGGACCCGCATCTTCAATATGGACGCGGGGCATTTCGATGCGAAGACGGCCTACGCGGCAGCGAACACTCTGCGTCTCGACGATATGAATCCCCACCTGTGGCGCACGCACGACGGCGGCAAGACGTGGATGGAGATCGATAAAGGCATCGACGGCGGTGCGGTTACCAACTCCATTCGCGAAGATCCGCGCAAGAAGGGTCTTCTCTACGCCTCGACCGACACGCAGGTTTGGGTTTCCTTCGACGATGGAGACAACTGGCATTCGCTGCGGCTCAACATGCCCGCGATTTCCATCCGCGATATCGAGGTGAAAGACGATGCGTCCTGCATGTGCTCGGACCTTGTGGCCGGAACTCATGGCCGGGGTTTCTGGATTCTCGACGATGTGACGCCGTTGCGTCAGGCAGCCGAAGCGGCGGCCGCGACCAGCGCTTATTTGTTCAAGCCTGCCACCGGTATCCGCATCCGCTTCGGGACCAACGATCCTACGCCGTGGCCTCCGGAATTGCCGGCGGGAGAGAATCCTCCACCGGGCGCGATTGTCGATTATTACCTGCCGTCCTCGGCCAGCGAAGTGAAGCTGGAGTTCCTGAACGCGCAGGGCAAAGTGATTCGCACGTATTCGAGTACCGATAAAGTGATGAGCCCTGATCCTGCCACGGACCCGGTGGCATATAACAAGATCTGCCAGCAAACTCCGACGGCGCCGGATTGCGGTCTGCCGCTTTATTGGCCTGCTCCTCAGCAGGTCTTGAAGGCCACTGCGGGCATGCATCGATTCACCTGGGACATGCACTACGATCCTCTTCCGGGCGGCGGTGGAGGCGGGCGCGGGGGTGGGGGAGGCAATGGAGCTGTCCCGCATCGCACTTATCCGGGCGTCAATTCTCCGTGGGTCGCTCCGGGAACTTATTCCGTACGCTTGACGGCGAACGGCCAGACGCTGACGCAGCCGATCACCATCAAGCTCGATCCGCGCGTGAAAATCACACCTGAAGTGCAACAGATTTTCACCCTGACCACGAAGATGGAAGATAACGCGGGGAAAGCTCTTGCCGCCTATAAAGATGCGCGCGAGCAGGTGGTCAAGCTGAAGGCGCGTCCGCAATCCGCCGAAAACGACGCGCTGATTAAGAAGGTAGAAGATATCGCGCCGGCCGAAGCCGCTCCAAGTGGAGGCGGACGTGGAGGGCGCGGAGGAGGAGGCGGTGGTGGCGGATTGGCCGCTGCCGCGGAGCCCCCAGCTCCGCCGAATCTTTCAAATATCGCGGCGCAAATGATCGCCGCCGTGCAAGGGATGCAAGCCGCTGAAATGCCTCCGACGGCGACCGAATTGCAAGCCTGCGCCAAAGCGGAGACTGCTTACGCTGCGTTGATGGCGAAGTGGAGTGCGCTGAAGCTCAGTTGTTGCAGCGCCGCAAAATAACACGACTTTATTTCGTCCGCTTTCAACGACATTGCGCTTTCACCGACGGTGGCCCGAACGAACGTCGAGTAGTTTATAGGCAAGGAGTTCATGGGCTCTGCCAACGGAGAACGGGACCGGCCGGGAGGGGCGATACTAGTTGCTTGCTCTGAGGGCCTGCGTGCGTTGGATGTCCGCCGGTACACAACTGGCTAAAGGGCGCGCCCGATAAATCGTTCGCAGGTCTTTGACAATCTAGCGTTATTCATATCGCAACGCCAGAATGGGGTCTACCCGACTCGCCCGAAGCGCCGGAATATAACCCGCAGCCGACGCAACGATCACCAAGCCGGCCGCTGCCATCACCAGCGTCGACGGATCGTTCGGCGCAATACCGAAAAGCTGGCTGCGCACCAAGCGTGTCAGTGCCAGCGCGGCGGGCAAGCCCAGGCCAACGCCGATCGCCACCAGCACCAACACTTCTTTCATGACCATCCACACCACATTTCCCTGCGCCGCGCCAAGCGCCATCCGAATTCCGATTTCGCGCGTCCGCCGAGCCACCGTGTACGCCATCACTCCGTAGAGTCCGACCGTCGCCAGCAGCGTGGCTAAGAATCCGAAGACTGCGGAAAGGCTGGCAATCAACCTCTCGGCTGAAAGTGAGTTGCTGATCTGTTCTTCGGTTGTGCGCATACCGTAAATGGGGACGTTGGAATCGAGTTCCCGGACCTTCGCGCGCACGCTCGAAAACAGTTGATTGGGATCCGCCGTCGTGCGCAAATAAACCGTCATTCCGAACACGTTCTGTTCCGCGAGAAAAGGCTCGAACGCCTGCTCCGGAATATCGTCGCGAAGGTTGGTGTACTTGAAGTCCTTCACCACGCCGATGATCTCCATATCGAGCTTAGTTCCAGGATCGATACCCATTCCGATATGCCGGCCCAGAGGGCTTTTTCCCGCGAAATATTTCTTCGCGAACGTTTCGTTTACGATGATCGTCGCGGGCACATAGAAGTCTTCATTGCGCGGAGGACGGCCCTTGGCATGGAGAACCCGCTGAGTATCTTTCTCCGTGAAATCGCGGCCCGCCACGATAGGAACGCCCATGGTGGCGAAGTAACCCGGACTGATCGAGTTCATGTAAGGCTCGGGATGATCGCCCGCGCGCGGCGCCGTGTATCCTTCCACCGTCGCGGAGTTGTCCCATTCGTTATCCTCCAGAATGCGAACGTTGGCCAACGCGACCGACTGCACACCCGGCAGCGCGCCCAATGACTCCGTCAGGTTTCGAAAGAAGAGTTTCGCGCGCTCCGATGTATAGCCGGTCATCCCCGGATCGATTTGAAATCCGATCAGGCGTTCAGCGGGAAATCCGGGGCCCAGCGTCCGCAGATTGCTGAGGCTCTTCACAAACAACCCCGCGCCGATCAGCAAAAGCAAGGAGAGTGTCACCTGCGCCGCGACCAGCGCCTTCCGCAGCGCCGAATTCCCTCCGCCGACCACCGCGCCCGCCTGATCCTTGAGCGTAGGCGCAACGTCCGGATTGGTCGCTTGCAACGCGGGAGCCAGTCCAAACAGTAGACCGGTCAGCATCGTCACCGCGATGGTGAATAGCAGAATCCGCAGGTCCGGCGCGGTCGAGATTTTCAATCCCCGGGAATCGGATGGCAGATACGCGGCCATCAGAAGCTGATCCGCCCAGAAGGCCAACAGGATGCCCGCAGCGCCGCCAAGCGAAGCGAGCAGCAGGCTTTCCGTTAATAGCTGCGAAATGATGCGTCCACGCCCCGCGCCCATCGCCAGCCGAATCGCCATTTCCTTGTAGCGGCCCGTGGCGCGCGCCAGCAGGAGATTGGCTAAGTTAGCGCAGGCGATCAGCAGCACGGTACCGGTGATCGCCATCAGCACCCATAGAGGCGTGGTCAGCGCTTGACGGAAATACGATCGTCCTTGCGATCCTGGCAGCACATCGATGGTGCACTTTAGGAATTCCTGCCGCGTGAACGCAGACGCGTTGCTGAAGGCCGCTTCCTTAACTTCCTGCTCCAGCATCGCGTGCATCATCGGTTGCAACGCCGCCTTGGCTTGCTCTTTTGTTACGCCCGGCTTCAAGCGTCCGAATGCATTGACCCAGCGGGTTCGCCGATCCCGGAGAAACTCCTTGTTCAGCGGCATCAGGTCCGGCTGCATCATCACCGGAATGAAAAGATTCGCCGCGCTTCCCAGCTCGACTCCGTCAAAACCCTCCTGCGCGACCCCCACGATCGTCATATTGTTGCCGTTGACGATAATCCTTTTCCCCACGATCTGGGGATCTCTGGCGAAATGCACCTTCCAGTAGTCGTAGCTCAACACCGCGACGGGATGCCCGCTCGGCGTAACATCATCGTTCTCATTCAACGTGCGCCCCAACACAGCGCCCACGCCGAGTCCCGGAAAATACGTGCCCGAAACCAGCTCCGCGCGCGTCAGCTCCGTGTGGCCTTCGAAGCTGAGGCTTACCTCGCGGATGAAACGGCAGAACATGATGGAGAAAACCGAATTGCGATCCTTGAAATCGCGATACATGGGATAGGAGATCGCGTTGCCGCCCCAATTGCTGCCGTAATGGCGCCCGCGCATGGTCAGCAGCGTCAGTTCCTTCGCGTCCTTCACCGGTAGCAGCCGCAGCAGGATCTGGTCGAGCAATGTGAAAATCGCCGTGTTCGCGCCGATGCCCAAAGCCAGCGACAAAATAGCTACGGCAGTGAATACAGGCGCCTTACGCAGTGAACGGAAGGCATAGCGCAGATCGCCCCATAGATTCCACATGCCCTTTATACGACCGAAGGGATGAAAAGTTACGCGGGCCGGAACAATAAAAGATCGAGGCTGAAAGTCACCCGCATGGCCTCCAGCGCTTTCGATTGCATAGGCCGGTAAATGGAATGCAGCAGGTCGCGCACCCGCTCCCAATCGAGATCGGCTGTGGCCGTGATCCGGCGCTGCTCGATCAACCTGAAGTCGGGTGCGAAGGTTTCGATGGTTCGCGCCACGCGATCGCGCCCTTTTCCACGCAGTTCGAGAAGATCCTCCGGCGCCGGGATCGCCACCAGCAGCCGTCCGTCGTCGCGCAATACTCTTCGGAATTCGCTTGCATTCATGCGCGCCGTGATCGAAAGAATCAGAGAAAACGACCGGTCCGCGTACGGAATGAAGCGGTCGGCATTGGCCACGATCCACTCGCATTGCGGATAGCGCTTGGCCGCCGCATCGATCGCCGCCGTCGAAATATCGATTCCGTGCCCCTCGCATCCACTTCGGGCCGCGATTGTTCCCAGGTAGAATCCGTCGCCGCAACCCGTATCGAGAACGATATCGTCGCGTGTAGCCGCCGCCAAATCTTCGATGGCATCGAGCAAAGGCATCGTAACGCCGAGATCGTGCAAACGCCTGCGCCCCGCGACTGCCTCCGCCGTATCGCCCGGCTGTTTCGATTTCCGGTCCTGCGGCTGGAGCAAATTAAAATATCCGCTGCGCGCGGCGTCGAAGGAGTGGCCCCGTTCGCAAACCACCCTGCGCTCTTCGCGAACCAGCGCCAGGTGGCAGTCGCGGACCGGACACAGCAGCATTCAGGTCTTCTTGCCGCCGAAGCGCCGTCCGATGATCATCTTCACGATCAGATGATCCGTCGCGCCCGTCATGCCGACGCCCAAGCCCAGATTGAATTCCCAATCCTTGCTGAAATTCAGATCGGTGACCGCGAAAATCTGCTGCATCTGTTGCGGTATCGGAAGAAAATTTGTCACGGGACCGGTGGACCCGTAATATTCGAATCCCGCGTTGATCACCTTCGTCACGTCGTAGCCCACCTTCACATTGGGCGAAAAGACAATGCCTTCAGGGACGCTAGGGCCGTGAAACGAGCGCTCCAGAGCGGGGTTGAAACACAGATACAGCTTGCCGATCGTCTTATCGACAATCGGGCGAATTTCCCACGTCCACGTATCGGGCGAATAAACCGCGCGCTGGTAGCCGACCTCAGTGGACAGGCTGACGCCGACAGGCCAATGCCAATCCTCCGGAACCCGCACCCGCGGCCGGATATGATCGCCCACCCATTGCCAGCCGACCCTGGTATCGGCGCTGGTGAACACGTAAAATCCCACCTCGAACCAATCGGTAAATCCGTGCGTGATCTCCAGCGTCTCGTGCAGTTGATGCTCCGTGGGATACATGCCGTCGACCACCGCCTTCACGCCGATGAACGTGAAATTGCTGTGCAGCTCGAACATGGTATTCCCGGGAGCCACCATGTCCGATCCGTAAACTTGAATTTCATAGCTTCCCTGGGCGCAGGCGAGCCCGGCCCCTAGCGCGAACAATAGAAAAATTCGAGTCGGCATGAAGTCGCTTATTGTACGTGCAAAGTGGTTTTCAGCCAGGTGATCATTTCCGGCTTCCAGTGCTGCATCTCCGGCGCTTTCCAACTTCCAGTGCCGTGGCCTCCACCTTCGACGGTGATCAACTCGCAGGATGCGGTCACCTTGTGCATCGCTTCGCACATCGCGACGGATTGCTCGTAAGGCACTTGATCGTCCTTGGTTCCATGGATACAAAGAAACGGAGGCATCCCCGTGCGAACCGCCGCGATGGGCGCAAGCGACCACAGCTTCGCGAGCCCGGCATCGTCAAGCTGCTCGACACCGAAAAAGTGAATCCCTCCGCCGTTCGACGCGTGCCGGCTGATGCTGGTCATATTGAAGCGCTCCGGATGATCGCGCCGCTGGAGCGCCAGCTTGCCGTAATCGACCGGACCGTACATATCGACCACTGCCGCGACCTTCGTCTCCGGCGTCTGATGCGTCCCCGCGTAGTTCACCAGGAATCCGCCCGCGGATTCGCCGATGATGGTGAGCTTCGATACATCGAGATGATATTTTTTGGCGTTCGCCTTTACCCAGCGAATTGCGCTGGTAACATCCTCGCGCGTGTCGACGAATTTAAACTGCGGCGCCAGCCGGTAATCGATGCTGAACCACGCGAACCCGGCATTCGCCAAAGGATCGAACAGATCGCGGACGTTGGTGCTTTTACTGCCCTCGTCGAACCCTCCGCCGTGGATCAGGATTGCGGCGGGAAACGGGCCAGGTCCATCGGGAACATGAAGGTCGAGCAGCAAAGACTTGCCGCCGGGATGCGCATACTCGACATCTTTTTGATCGGCCGCCAGCGCGACAGCGGCGGCAGCCAGGATGAGGATTGGTAGCAGTTTCACAATCCTCAAGTTTACGGCAATGCTTTCTCATCTGCGCATCGGGAAATGAGGCACAACCGGAAACCCCGTGTTCACAGACGGCCATCCCGGCAGAGTGCCGCCGAGATAGGAGAGCTCATAGGCGTAAACCGCAAATCCGCCGAACCCGGAGCTCCCTCCAAAATAGTTCGCCACAACCCCCACCTGCTGATTCAAATCCGCTTGCCCATTGGGCGAGGAAAAAAACGTCACCTCGCTAGGCCCGCAACCGGGCACGCAGTTATTCGTATCGACGCCCGCCAGGATCATTCCGTCCTTCGCGTAGGCGACCATCGGCTCATCCAGGCAGATGATCCCGTTCACCGCGGAACCAGAGCAATCCGTGCCCGCCGTATTCCGGTAACCCATGACGATCACGTTCGCCAGATCCATATCGATGATGTGTTCGTAAACCGGCTTGGTCGTTCCTTGATACGCGACCGCCGTCGTCCACGAGAATTGGATCGACACCGCCATTTCCAGCCGCTCATGAGCTTTCTGCGGCAAGCTCGCCTGAATGCATTGATAGATCGCCAGCAGCGCCTGATACTGGGCCGTGTTCTGCGGTTCCGGCGGCTCGATGTCGAGCACCACTCCATCGAAATGCGCCGTGGGATTGGCGGCGTTGTACGCCACCACCATGGCCATATCCTTCAAAGGCGCGCTCGTCGCCGCGCAGCCATCCGCCGGCCAATCGGGATTCCCATAGGACGCCCATACCCTCAACCGCTGCGCGTGCGCCCTCTGGATCAGGTCCGCCATGTCGCTGTCCGGATACATCAATCGCCCCGCGCTATTCGCCGTCGATTGATACACGCTCACGTATAAATCCGTCACATCGCTCGCCGCCGCGTTCTCCACCAGCGCCGCGCGAGCCGTAGGATCGGTCATCGTATTCGCGCCCGTCCCCTGATCCGGGTATACCCACAAAGCCTGCCGAGAAGGCGCACCGGCATGAAGCATCGCAGCGCCCGCCAAAACCATAAGCCCGCGCATCATAATAGGACCGCTCCTTTCTGTATGTCTCCGCGCATCCCCGACCCCGACCGGATCATAGGAGAATAGGGCAAGCGTGGACGATATCGGGCGTTATCGAATCCTGGGCGAGCTTGGCAGCGGCGGCATGGGCGTCGTTTTCCGCGCCTACGATCCGGTCCTCGGCCGCCAAGTCGCCATCAAAACCCTCAAGCTCAGCGATTTCTCCAATCCCTCCGAACGCGATGCCCTCCGCGATCGCCTGGCCCGCGAAGCCCGCGCTGCCGCTGCGCTTTCTCATGCCGGCATCGTCACGATTCACGATGTCGTCCAACAGGGCGATCTGATCAGCCTGGTCATGGAGCGCATTGAAGGACAAACCCTAGCCGACCTTCTTTCCGCCGCTCCGCTCGACCTCACCGCGGCACTCCGTATTATCCGCGAAACCGCCGCGGCTCTCGATTACGCGCATCGAAAGGGCATCGTCCATCGCGATATCAAACCCGCCAACATCATGCTCGACGAGACCGGCGCCGTGAAGGTCGCCGATTTCGGTATCGCCAAAATCACCACTTCGCAAACTCGCACCGAATCCGCCGGAGGATTCATCGTCGGCACCGCCGGATACATGGCGCCGGAGCAGTTGCGCGGCGCGCCCGTCGATGGGAAGACCGATCAATTCTCTCTCGCCGTGGTCGCCTACGAAATGCTCGCCCACCGCCGGCCTTTTGTTGCCGACTCCATGATCGCTCTCACCCATCAGGTGGTTTTCGAAGAGGCTCCGACGCTCTCCACCCTCCGACCCGGATTCGGCCCTGCCGTTGACGCCGTCTTTCAGAAGGCTCTTTCGAAATCCCCCGCCAACCGTTATCCCACCTGTTCCGCCTTCGCCGCCGATCTTGAAGCGAAAGTGAACGCTGCCGTCAACCAAGCGACCCTCGCCTATCCGTCGATCCCGCGCAAACCTTCTTCGAAACGGGCTTGGTGGGCAGCGGCGGCAGCAATTCTTCTCGCCATCGCGGGAGCCGCCGCGACCTACTTCGTGCTGCACAAACGTGAACCTCCGTCAGTAAAGCAGACGCCGGTCACATTCGCGAAAGCCGCGCCGCCCATCGAGCAGTCCCGCCCGACACCTCCGCCTCCATCGCCAACTCTGGCACCAACTCCAGTGCCGCTCGAAAAGGCGCCGGTCGTGGTAAAGCCCGGAGCCATCCGCGTCAATAAAAAGGATGGCCAGAAATACGTGTGGATCCCACCCGGCGCCTTTACCATGGGCTGCGTTCCCGACGATGCGACGTGCGGAGGCTATGCCAAGCCGCCGCATCGCGTGACCATCTCCAATGGATTCTGGATGGCGCAGAACATCACCACCGTCGCCGCCTATAAAGCCTTCGCCGAGGCCACGCATCGAGACATGCCGAAAGCTCCGAAGTTCAATCCCAACTGGACTCTCCTCGACCATCCCATGGTCGAAGTGAATTGGGACGACGCCGTCGCGTTCAGCGCCTGGGCGGGAGCCCGTCTGCCCACCGAAGCCGAATGGGAATACGCCGCCCGCGGAGGCACCGGCGAGACCGTTTTTCCCTGGGGCAACGACGCCTCGCACGAACTCGCCAATTTCGGCGAAGGCACTGGGGGTACCGACGAGCAGGGCGCGAAAGAAGGCAAGGATCAGTGGCTCTATACCAGCCCCGTCGCAAGTTTTGCGCCCAACGCATTCAACTTGTACGACATGGCCGGCAACGCTTCTCAGTGGTGCTCCGACTGGTTTTCTCCGGGCTATTACGCGAAATCACCGGAAAAGGATCCGCCAGGCGCTGAAACCGGCAAGCTCAAAATCACCCGTGGAGGATCGTGGAAGAGTCCCGCGCGATTTCTGCATACCTCGTTTCGCGGCGCCCGCGCCCCCGAGGAACGCGGCTTGACCTCCGGATTCCGCTGCGTCCTAAAATAAGTCATGTGCCGCAGCATTAAAGTCCTGAGAGTCGCAGACCAGCATGCCACGCCCGAGGAAATCTCCGCCGCCGCGCTCCAGTTCGTGCGAAAAGTGAGCGGCTACCGCAAGCCTTCGCGCGCGAATGAGCAGGTGTTCAATCAGGCGATCGTAGAAATCTCCCACTCCGTCGAACGCCTCCTGGAAGAACTAGCTCCCAGTGGGGCAGGTTCCCGACCTGCCCATCTGCGTGCCGCGAACGCGGCTAGTACGCCTTCCGGCTCCCCAGCAAAGTAAAACTCCCGATCATCGCCAATAAAGCTCCCGCAATCAGCAACAGCCAATTGTGAAAATCCTCGCGTCCCGAAAAGCTTACGGCCGGGTTAAAGAAAACCCCTCGCACCAGCACTCCCAGCACGACAATCGACCATAACGGAAGCAGGAAACGAATCTTCCCAGTCACCGCCAGAATCACGCACAACATTCCCGCGACGCCCAGTCCGATCACCCAGTGATTCAGCTCAGCTCCCTCCCACGGCAGCGTCTCCAGCTTCATATCCGTGATGTTCGATTGGATCGCCACCACCCCCAGCCCGAGGAGCGCCAGCGAAAGAATCGTATGGAACAGGTAACAGAAAACGCGCAGCAACCAGGCGATCGCTCTCATGTATTTCGTCCATTGTAACAGCCGTTTATTGCCATCGCGCACCGTTCGTGACAAATTTTCACCGCGCTCTCACCTTTAAGCCTCTAGCGGATCGCAAACGATGCCGTGACTCATGAGTCTGTGTGAAAAGTCGCTGGGATCTGTGGTTACTAGACGGTGGGACCGGCGGTTTCGCCGGTCGAACGAGTTTTCGTGAAGACTCTTATGCCAGGGTTAGGACCCCATCGCCGAAACAGCGATTCTAGCGAGAGCTTTCGCTTCTGCCGCAGCGAAAAGCTGTGCTAGTGGGGCAGGTTCCCGACCTGCCCTCCGGACGTTGTCGACACCGTGTCAACGTCCAACCCTCCACAACGCCATCCGATCCAAAATTCCATCCCGCAACACCAGCGTATGAAACAAAATCGCCGAAAAATGCGCGATAAAAGTCGCGAACAACAGATAAGCCAGAAGCGTGTGAACCCTGCGTAACAAAGCATAAAGCCCCGCATTCTGGGGAAGAATCGGAGGCAGATGGAATGCTCCGAACATCACGATCGGATACCGCGCCGCCGAAAGCATCGCCCACCCCACCAGCGGAAGCAGGAAAAGCAGCGCATACAACAAGAGTTCCGAAGCGGATGCCGCACGGCGCTCCAAGGGCGACATCGTGTCCAGAAAATCCGGCGGCGGATGGAGTCTCCGGTTCACATACCGCACGACGATCAGAATCAAAATCGAGATCCCCAAAGGCCTGTGAATGGAGACCAGCCGATGATAGTCCGCGAGCGACGCCACCATCCCCACGCCGATGAACAACATGGTCAACACCATCGCCGCCATCACCCAATGCAGCACCCTCGAAAGAACGGTGAATTGTGCTCGTTTCATTGGACCGCACTCGGTTCTTTCTTTTCGCCCGCACGCCTGGTGAACGATTGCGAATAAGCGGCCGAGCGCGCGCTCAGCAGAGGATCGTCCGACGGTGAAATTCCGGAGGGCAAAATCAATGGATCGAAATTAACATCCCGGCAGCGGCCCTCGTCTTCGCTTTCCACGCGCTCAATCGTCAACGTGCCGGCATCCACTTGCTCGCGTCCCTCCGGCCACGCAATGGTGGCGTCGTTGGTGGGATCGCCCGGCTGCCCCAAGGTAACGATCAAGTGCCACTGCAACGGTTGTTTCCGTGCGCGCGCGATCAATGCGTCGAACAGGAAATTCTTCTCACCCCGAGCCGTCGTGGCCGCCTCGAACCGTTCCACCGGAGTCATCGACCAGCGAACCGCTGTGGAGGCTCCGGCCGCATTCACGAAATGAAACGCATTCAGGCTGTTGTAGGTGCTGTTTTCAAACCCGGAGGAAACCGCGCGCCGACCGATCTCCTCCATCGCCCGGACGGATTCGGGGTGCCTGTCGAGAAAGGCCTTCATCTTTCCGGAATCGTGCGAGGCCTCCAACTGCTCATAAAATCCCTCCGGCGTGTTTACCGCGAATACCGGAATGTTGTTCATCCCGGTCCGCCACTCCTCGCCATTCGGTAGAGCGAACAGCACCGCCATGCTGCGAACATTGGCGTTCGTATCGGGCATATACGGTTGGCCGCCCGCCAGCGCAAAACGCGCAATCACCGGTACGCGCCCGGGCTCGAAAACGACTGCTTTCGAGAGCCGGACGCCTTGCCCGTTGCCTTCGAAGGAACCGCTGGCACACACTCCCTTGGCGTGGTTCCTGCGAAAACCGGGATGCGGCCCGTTCACTTGTTCGAAGCCATCGATGAAGCGCCCTGGCGTCAGACGGTCCGGAGTCAACCATCCGCCTGTATACCCGAACGCTCCTACAACACAGAGAATGATCACTCCAATCAGCACCAGTCTCATGCCTCTGAAGATCCATCCCAATCGTCGTAGTTTCAAGAAACATGTGACAATCAAAACATGCGCAGTCTTGCATCCTCCCTGGCCCTTTTCGCTCTTACCTTGCAGGCGCAGCCCCCGAAGCTCGCCGCTCCCGAACCGCAGTCGCTTGAAAAAATTAAGCAGTTCGCCACGGCACACCTGGACTTCGCGTGCAGCGAAGTCGAACGGCCCGCGAACTCCCGGACCATAACTCTCGAAATCGTCGACCCATCGACACCCCGGCACGGAAGTCCGTCAAGTATCGACACTCGCACCTACCTTCAGGATGTTTTCGCTCTTTCGAGCGGCACCGATTTTGAGTTTGACCATTGGGGCTTCCTCCGCGGCAAGAAAACTGCTGTGTATCGCTACAGCAACCAGGCCAACGGCAAGACCCACTCCGGCTTGGTTTACGCCGATGAAAATACCGGCGCGATCTCCCGCGTGACGTTTCGGGGAACGCCCGCGACGGCCCATCTTTTCTGCACGGCTCAGTAGCGCTAGAATATAAAAGGGAGTTACTCTATCTCGATGACACCGCGTAGCAGGCAGCTCCTGCACGAGATCGTCGAAGCTTATATTCACACCGGTGAGCCGGTAGCGTCGCGCGCAGTCGCGCGAAATCAGCGCCTTAGCGGAGCTTCGATCCGCAACATCATGGCCGATCTCGATGAACAGGGCTATCTTTCGCAGCCCCACACTTCGGCGGGGCGCGTTCCGACGGAAAAAGCGTTCCGTAGCTATGTCGAATCGTTGAGCCTGCGTCGTTTAGCGGCTGCCGAAATTGAACGGCTGCGATCCGAATTCGGGCGGCTCGATACTGTCGAAGAACGCATCGAGCGCACTTCGCGCATGTTGACGGAGATGACCCATGGCGTAGGCCTTGCGGCGGCCATTCCGAAGGCGAGTCCGGCTCTCGAAAGAATTGAATTGATTGCACTTCCCGATCGACGCGTGCTGATGGTGGTGGTCACGCGCGACCGGCAAGTCCGGAACCGGGTGGTGGGTTTGGAAGAGCCGGTTTCAGGGCAGGAACTCGATTCGATTCGTAACTATATCAACCAGAACTTCTCCGGATGGTCGCTTGAAGACGTTCGCCGGGAACTAGCGGACCGGCTGCGGCATGCGAGCGCGACTTATGACGCCATCTTACGGAAATTAACGGTGTTATACGCCAAAGGATTGCTCGATCTGCCGTCCGCGCCGGAGGTTCATATGGAAGGTGCGAGCAATCTGGTGGGCCTCGACTTGCATCTCACTAAAGAGAAGATGCGGGAGTTGTTCCGCACTCTCGAAGAAAAGAAAAGAGTTTTGGAGCTTTTGGACCGTTTTCTCGAGAATCCGACCGGCGAAATCGGCGTACACGTCGGTTTAGGCGAAACGCACCCGTCGATGGGCGAGTTGTCGCTGATCGGCGTGCCGGTGACGCTGACCAGCGGGATCTCGGCGGTAATCGCGGTCCTGGGCCCGATGCGGATGAACTATGTGCGCGTCATGTCCGCCGTCCAGCATGTGGGACAGGCATTTCGCGATGCTTAAACGGCCTTAAAACGCCATTTTAGACGCCCAGCGAACCCTTATTTGACCATAATTTCAGGCTAAGAATCAGATGAGCGATCAGTACACAACCGAAACGCAGACTCCCGATCCAAGCGAATTGCAGAAAGAAGTGGACCAACTGGCAGGTGAAAAAGCCGAGTTGCAGGACCGCCTGCTGCGCGCGCAAGCGGAATTTCAGAATTTTAAAAAACGCGTCGAAAAAGAACGCAGCGAGCTGTATGAATACGCTTCCATGGAAGCGGTTCGCGCGCTGCTGCCGGTGCTCGACGATTTTGAACGGTCCCTCAAAGTGGAATCGTCCGACAAAGAATACGTCAAGGGCATGGAGCTGATTTACCAGCGGTTCTTTGATGGCCTGAAGAAACTTGGCCTGGAGCCGATTGTATCGGCAGGGCAGGCCTTCAATCCGCATATCCACCATGCCGTGGATATGGTGGAGACGGAGGATGCGCCGGCCGATACTGTGCTCGAGGAATTTCAGCGCGGTTACAATTTCAAGGGCCGGATGCTGCGCCCGGCGATGGTAAAAGTAGCGGTTCAGCCGCAGGCGAAATGAGTTCCGTGACCAGACGAGACTACTACGAAATTCTTGGCGTGGAGCGCGAATGCGACGACGGTGTGATCAAGACCGCCTATCGCAGGCTCGCGATGCAATATCATCCCGACCGCAATCCGGGCAGCCATGAAGCCGAGGAAAAATTTAAAGAAGCGGCCGAAGCTTATAGCGTTTTGAGCGATCCGCAGAAACGCGCGGCCTACAACCGGTTCGGCCATCAGGGCGTGCCGACGGCGGCGGGCAACGGCGGATTCGACGCGTCGGGTTTTCCGGATCTGGGCGATATTCTGAGCGACGTGTTCGGATTCGGAGACGTGTTCGGACGCGGCTCGCAGCAGAAGCGCTCCAGGGCACAGCGCGGCGATGACGTCCGCTACGATCTGGAAATTGGATTCGAAGATTCGATGCGCGGATTATCGGTGGATATTCAGGTTCCGCGCCTGGAAGAGTGCGGACGATGCCACGGCAAAGGTGCGGAACCGGAAGACGGCCTGGTGACGTGTCCGATGTGCCGCGGGCGCGGCGAAGTAATTTATCAGCAGGCCTTCCTATCGGTGCGAAGGACCTGTTCGCAGTGCAACGGGCGCGGGCAGATTATTCGGCGTCCTTGCAAGGAGTGCCGTGGCGAAGGCTATCTGCGGCGCGAGCGCAAACTGAAGGTGAATATTCCGGCGGGCGTCGACAACGGGACGCAGCTCCGCTTATCGCAAGAGGGGCAGCCGGGGGCGAATGGCGGTCCTCCAGGGGATTTGTATGTAGTGCTGAAGGTCGCCGAGCATCCGATTTTTGAGCGGCATGAGAGCGATCTGCATTGCACGGTTCCGATCAACATCGGGCAGGCGGCGCTGGGCGCTTCGATCGATATTCTGACCTTCGACGGGTTGCAGACGATCAAGGTTCCCGAGGGTTCGCAGGCGGGGAGCCGTTTGCGGATCAAAGGATTGGGAGTGCCGCTACTGAATTCGAACGCTCGCGGCGATTTGTACGTGCATCTGGATGTGAAGGTGCCAACCAAGCTGACGCGCGAGCAGAGGAAGTTATTCGAGCAGTTGCGGGAAATGCTGCCGGCGGAAAACGATCCATCGGAGAAGGGCATTTTCGACAAGGTCAAAGATTACTTCATGTAGACTGTAGTTGGCATGGACCAAGAACTTAGACAGTATCTTGAGGCGATGGAATCGCGGATGGACAACCGGATGGTCACGTTATTGACCGATGTGAAGGAAAGCTTGGAGCGCCAGATCGAAAATGTATCAAGCCGTTTCGATGCGCAGGCGATGAGATTGGACCGGCAGGCGGCGATGCTCCAAACGGGTGCCCGGTGGACGAACCGGATGATCGCTTGGTCCGAAAAAGTGGATGTCTCGCTCGAAAAGCGGATCCAGGAGATAGGCCAGATACGTAGCCGCGTCGAAAAACTGGACGGCGGCGCGAAATGACAGCTGGACCAGGACTGTTTTCTAGACTCCAAAGGGACTCTCCAAACGCCGGGTCTTTTGCAGATGCGGTGCGTCGCGATGAGGATGGGTTCCACGTTGTGCTTCCGTCTGCGCCCGAGTTTGCGGCGGAGCAGATCGTGAATGGCGCCGATATTTTGCCGATTGCGTCGATCAAGGTTTCGAAAGACAAATGGTCTCCTGGGCGCGAAGACCAAACTGCGAAGCCGGCCGGAAGAGAAGCTTAGCTTTCGGTAGAGCCGGGGGCTTTCGATTGTAGAGCACTTGCGGAGGTTTGGTGACTGCATCGCTTTTCAGTGTTGCCGCACTGCTGCTTGCGCAGGCTGGTTCTGACGAAATACGCGTCAAGAGCCAGACCTATCTGCCGCGCCCCGCGGCGCTTCATGTCGAGACGAATCTGGTGGAGATCGGGGTAGTGGTGCGCGATAACAACGGGCACGCCGTCTCCGGGTTGACGAAGAACAATTTTCAGGTTCACGACAACGGGAAGGAACGGGAGGTTACGGACTTCGCGGTCGATTCCAACGCGTCCACGCCACTGGGTGAGAAGAAGTCTGAGCAGGCGACGCGGGCGCGGTTTATCGCTCTGTATTTCGACGACGTCAATTCCAAAGACGCGCAGCATGCGAATGACCTGAAGCTGACTGGCGAAGCGGCGACGAAATTCGTCCAGGATGCCTTCCAGCCGGGCGTCAAAATAGGTGTTTTTACGGCGTCCGGCGCGCCAGCCCTCGATTTTACCGGCGAGCTTTCCAAGGTGACGGAGGCGATCGGAAGCGTGCGCGCGCACGGACGATTGTCAGAAGAGGGCGCATCGGTCTGCCGTTCGGTTTCTCCTTATATCGCGTACCTGATCGCGGTTCGCCGCGATACCCAGGCCGCGAGCGAAGTAGCCTACCAGTGCAGGGGATCGGAAGAAGTGATCAAGGCGCAGGCGGCGGAGACCTGGCGGCGGGCGCGCGAGCTTTCGAACGAGACTCTGGAATCCATCAGTCGCGTGGCGGATCGATTGGCGGCGATGCCGGGGACGCGCGTGCTGCTGCTGGCGTCGTCGGGTTTTCTTACAGCCACGCTCGAACAACAGAGGGACTCAATCGTCAGCCGGGCGCTGCATGCGGGCGTGGTGATCAACACGCTGGACTCGAAGGGGCTCGATGGCTGGAGGCCGGTGGAGCCGACGGTTCCTCTGACCGGCACGAAGGTACCTGCGGGCTTGGCGCACCAGAAGTTCGAGGAGATGGAAGTGGGGCTAAGGCTCGAAGCGATGAATGAACCACTGGCCGGGCTGGCCGAGGGAACCGGCGGCATTTTTTTTCACGACAGCAACAACCTGGAAGCGGGTTTTCGGGAACTCTCGGCTCCGCCTGAGGTCGCTTACCGGCTTAGCTTCCGGCTGCCGGAAGACGCGGCGGCGGACAGTTATCACAAGCTCGTGGTGAAGGTGGTGAATGCTCGGTACAAATCCGTTCAATCCAGGCCGGGATATTTCGTGCCGGCGCGGAAGGCGGCGGAGGGGGATCACTCGCAATCGAAGTTCGACAAGGAAGTGCTGGCGGCGGACACACTGGAGGACTTTCCGGTGCAACTCAGCGCCAGCGAGGGCAAGCTTGCGAGCGGGGAGATGACGGTTTCCGTGGTGGCCAACGTGGATATTTCGAAGTTGAATTTCGGGACGCAAAAAGGCCGGAGAACTCAAAGAATCCGATTTGTGACCGCGCTGGTGGATGCACAGGGAGCGATTGTCGCGGCCAAGGAGGCGACCATGGAATTGGCGTTGAAGGAGGAAACCTACACTCGCTTCGCAAAAAGCGGGCTCAATGCGAAGCTTACTTTACAAGCGCCTGTGGGGATGTACACGCTACGCGAAGTGGTGGAGGAAATCGAAGGAAAAATGGCTTGCTCGACGAATCCGATTGAGTTGCGCTAGACCTATCCGCATGCTTGCGCATGGCGGTTCGGTTTTGTGTGCGGAGTTTTTTATGCTGCCGCACACAACCTTTGCTTGTGGGTTATTTGGTACTGGCAGGCTTGGCTGCGGCGGCGTTTAGTTCCGCGCGCAGGGTGCGGGTTTTCAGCCGCAATGCAATTTTTTGCTTCCGAAGCCTGTTGAAACGGGCAGTATCGCCGCAGGTTTTTGACATCTAGGCCAAACTGACTTGTTCGGCCTGCAACCCTTTCGGGCCCTGCTTCACAACGAATTGGACGCGCGCGCCCTCGTCGAGCGAACGGTATCCGGTCGCCTCAATCGCCGAGAAATGCACAAACACGTCTTCGCCGTTCTCGCGAGCGAGAAATCCAAATCCTTTTGCGGCGTTAAACCACTTGACCGTTCCGGTCTCTTTCATAGTTATCTCCTTAAATCTCTAAATAACAAACCGCACGACGAAAGCGGCTACCCGCTTCTGTACGGCCGGCAATGGAAAGTTTGGAAAAATCGATTGATACAGGAGGCTTGCAACAGGTGTTGAGCGGTGAGGATCAAAGCGAAGTGCCAAGTTTTCAAAAGCTTTAAGCATATTAGCACAAAACAAGCGGCTGACTGCAACAAAAATAATGTCCTTAGACAAAAAAAGGTACAATTGGCCCCATGTTTGGACTCATGAAACGGGCCGGACGAATGGCTTATTGCGGCTCCTGCAAGACAATGGGGGCGCTTTATGGGCACAGAGCGCGGCTGGTGCTGAATCATGACACGGTGTTTCTGGCGGAGTTATTGATGGAAATTTCAGGTGAACCGGAATGGTCCGCGGCTCACCGGTCCTTCAACTGTATGTCGATGCCGCGGGAGCATCCTTTCGCGCTGGAATATGCGGCGACGGCGGCGGTGGTGCTCGCGCATTTTCAGATCGAGGATCAGATCCTGGATGGGAGAGGATGGCTGTGGGGGTCCGTAAGGCATTTCTTTTCTCCAGCTTACCGGAGAGCTGCGCGCCGGATGCGGGATTGGGGATTTCCGCTTTCGGAGATGAAGGAATTGCTGGCCAGTCAAGGTGACCGGGAGGCTCGGAGGGTGTCGCTAGCGGATGTGGCGGAGCCTACGGCTCGGGCGGCGGAGATGGTTTTTTCGTATGGGGAGAAGCTTACGCTGACGTGCGCGCCACTATCATTGGGGTGGATCGGGAGGAGGTTTGGGTATTTGGTGTACGTGCTGGACGCCTGGGAGGATCGGGAGAGGGACAGGAAATCGGGGGACTTTAACGCTCTGATTGCGTTTCCGGAGGTCGATGGGCGGGCGGAAATTTTGGCTGCGGTCGCGTCCCTGGAGAAGGATTTGTCCCCGGATCTGGCAGCCCGGCTGAGGACGAATGTCGAGGAGAGGCTGGGAATGCGGATGCGGGTGCTGCATGGAGTTTGCAGGAAATCGGCCGGGGAGCGATGGAGAAGCGCGGTCGAGTTTGCGCGATCGATGAGGGAGCGGGAGAGGGCGGGCTTTCTGAAGGGAGCGGCGGTGCTGGGAACGGTTTCGGTGCTGGCGTTTCTTGTGCCGCATCAGATCCGAGGGGCGGAATCGTGGCGGCACTGCTTTGGGCTGGTGATGAATCTGATGGCGGTGGGGGCGATATTCGCCACGGTTCCGGTGCCGGAGATGCCGGAATCGCCGGGAAAGAAATCGGCGAAGTTTAGCGGTTGCTGCGATTGTGACAGCTGCGGAGATTGCTGTGATTCCTGCGATTGCGGCGATTGTGGGAGTTGCTGCGATTGCGGATAAGACATCTCTCGCAAGGCGCTAAGCTCGCCGAGAAAAGGCATTTCACGCAGAGACGCAGAGTTCCCGGAGTAAAGCTAACGGCGGCCGCTACGGATTAGAGCTGCCGAAAGGCGCGATTCGATTTGGGCGAAGTCTTCGACGGCGACTTTCATTTTTCTGCGCCAGTTGGGATGTTGCCAGGTGCTGCCGGGGAGGTTTTGCTGTTCGGTTTCGCCGGTCAGGTCCTCTTGATTGACGACGGCCAGGACGCAGGGTGTCGAGAGAAGGAAGCCGATGGGGTCCGCGGTGAATCCGGTGGCTAACAGAACCGAGTGTAGGCGCGCTACTTCGTCGGCTCGGGCGGCGCGCTGGAAACGGTAGGCTTCTTCGTCGATTAATCCGGCTTCGCGGCGGGCTTCGATATCGCGGCCGGAGTCGAAGCCGGCTAGCGTAGGCAAGTCGTGGGTGGTGGTGGAGACGGCGGCTTGGACGGGATATTCTTCGGGGCGGCGGAAGTTGCCGGAGCGGTCGCGCTCGAACCACAAGAGGCGATAGCTGAGGATGCCGGTTTCGGCCAGCGATTGGCGGACTTCGCCGGTCACCGTCCCGAGGTCTTCGCCGATCACGATGAAATTGCCACGCACGCTTTCTAACGCCAGGACGCCGAGGAGGTCGCTGGCATAGTCGCGGACGTAGGCGCCTTTCGTGGCGGGCATACCGTCGGGGATCCAATAGAGACGGAAGAAGCGCATGACGTGATCGATGCGCAGGGCTCCTCCATGGCGGGCGTTGTTGCGGATCGATTGGGCGAACAGAGCGTAGCCGTTGGCGCGGTGGGCGTTGCGATTGGGAGGGGGGAAGGCCCAATCCTGGCCGTCGGGCGAAAAGTCGTCCGGAGGGGAACCGACGCGCGCGCCTTTCACGTAGAATTCGCCATTGGCCCAGAGGTCGGTGCCGAAACGGTCCGTGGCGAGGGCGAGGTCGTGATAGAGGCCGATCTTCATTCCGGCGGCGCGGGCGTGGGATTGCACTTCGGCCAACTGGACATCGATTTGCCACTGGAGGAACTTATAGAACAGAACCTCCTGGTGATGTTCCTGTGCGAATTCCGCAACGGCGGGCGAGCGGGGGTCGTGGAATTGTACGGGCCAATCGGTCCACAGCCAGACGTTCGGGTTCCGGCGATGCATTTCCGCGTCGAGCGCACAGTACACGGCGAAATCGTGGAGATTGCGGCCCTGTTCGGCGACGTAGGCGTCGAAATCGGGCGAGCCATGGAAGGCGGCGAAAACGCGATGGAGCACGGCGAGCTTTAGAGCGCTGACGCGTTCGTACTCGACAAACTCGGAGGCGCGGAGGGACTCTTTTTCTTGTTCTTCTTCAGCGCTGAGGGTGACGGGGCCGGTGCGCTCGACATCGAGGTAGATGAAATTGCGATAGAGCGAACACTGCGGCAGGTAGGGACTGGTGTTATAGGGCTGGCGATTGGGGATCGCGTGGAGAGGATTGAGGGCCACGAAGGCGCATCCGGCGCGGGCGAAGGAATCGACGGCGGCCTGGAGGTCTGTGAAATCGCCGCAGCCCCAGTTGCGTGAGGACCGGAGACCGTAGAGGCTGATGGCGACGCCGGCGGATCGGCCTTCGACGGCGAGCGCGCGGTTCGGGCAGACGATGAAATGCGACTCGGTCAGGATTTCTAAAACCGGATCGCGCATGCGGTAAATGCGAAGCGTGTGGTAGCCGAGGCGGAGGGAGGGGAGAGGAACGCGGCGTCCCTCGTCTTGAACGGCGAGTTCGGGAAGCCAGAACCAGTGGTGTTCGAGGTCGCCGTTTTCCCACTGGATTTCGAGCTTAATGGAGCTGGATTCGGCGAGGGCAACGCGGAGGATCAGCGAATCGGCGTGGTCGCGAAGGACGATGGTCGAGGGAAGGGGCCGGTCGGGTTCAGGAGCTTCTTGTGAGAGGGCGCCTAGAATCGCGTCGAGAACGTCGTCAGGGGTCCGATGGGTTTTGCCCCAGATGTCGATATAGGAGAGCTCGATCCCGTGAGCGGCGGCGGCTTGGGCCCGGAGGTCAGTGGATTGATCCAACTTTAATTATGAATGTTCAGATAGACGGGTGCGGAAACGCGCGTGCCGATCCCCACGTAAAGCGGGATCGATACACCGGTGGGAGCCGAGTAGGGGATCTGGACCTGGATGGTGGGGTTGCTGAACTGCGTGACCGGAACGCTGGTGGCGCTGAATGCGCCGAGGCCGCCGACGATGCCGCCTAGACTCGCGAAGAGGTTCGACTGAATCACCGGCGTGATACCGTCGGAGAGTCCGAACATACTGATGGTGAGCATGTCGCCGGGGTGGACTTGGGCGGTGGACGTGATGGCGGCGCCGGAGGCATTCGTGACGGAGACGATCGACGGGGGCGCGCCGTCAATCTTCATCGCGATCGGAGCGATGGGAGGGCCCGAAGGAGGAATCAACTGCACCAGCGCGGGGAGCAAGTTCGAAAGGCCGCTGGGAACTCCCGCTTGTAACTGGCCGGAGCCGTTGTACGCCAACGAGGAGGCGGTTTGTCCGCCAATTGTAAGGCTCCAGCCGGTCAGGTTTTGCGGCAAGGTGTTGACGTTGATAATGGCAGATCCGGGAGAAGGAACACCCGCCAGACCGGTCTGCGCATTGGTGATGGGCGCACGCAAGCTGGTCAGGCTCGGGTTCGGCGTTCCGATCTGTATTCCCAGAGGGAGGGTCGCGGTCTGGAGACCCGTGGTGACGGTCACCGAGGTCGAGGTGGAGGGCGCCTGCGCATTTACCGAGACGTTCACCCACAGCAAGTTTGAGCTGAGCACAAAGACCTGCTTCACCACGATATCGCTGGTTCCGAATCCCACGGTCGTCTGTCCGTTCAGGAAATTCGTATAGTTGCCGTTGATCTGGATCATCGTGTCGGTTCCCGGCGTGACCTGGGACGAACCGAGCGAGATCGTAGCCTGGTTGGCGTAGCCATAGTTGTATAAATTCTGCGGAGGTCCGGTAGGATTCACCTGCCCGGAAGTTTGGCCGTCCGGGTTGAGGGCCTCGACGGACGAAGTGTACGGCCCAGGCGCGGGAGGGACAGCCAGGGTAAACGATCCGTCGTTATTCGCGGTGCCCGTCGCGGGCGTGCCATCGAAGACAAACTGGGTCGGGGCGGACGAAGCAGACGATAAGTTGGAGCCATAGACCGTCAGCAGGCCGTTGCCGTTCGCATCGGTGGACGGGATCATACTGGTCAGCGTGGGAGGGCCCGAGGGAACCACAAAGAACGCCGCCGGCAGCACGTAGAGATCGTTATTGACTGTGAAAGCGAGAGCTACGGGAGTGGTCGATTGCACCGCACTGGTCCAGACGCCGGTCAACACCCAAGGCAGAGCGCACACTTGATTATAGGTTCCGTAATAGCTGGTATATTTCGGAATGATCGACGCGGGGGCTGTGCCTCCGATGACGCTCACGTTCAGCCCCGCAGCGAGCTGATTGGAGCCGTTAGTGGTTCCCGGAGCGCAAAAGAACAGATCGAACGATCCATTGACCGGCAGCATCGGGCTGAACTCGTAGGTATTGTAAATGTAACCCCACAGCTCCAGTCCGGAGATCGCCGGGCCGGGGCTCCCCTGCACGTTGAAATTTACCGTCTGAATGCTCGAAGCGTTGACGAAAACTTGCGTGGCCTGGGTCCAATCGCGGGTGCCGGGCGCGAACTGGGTGACGAATCCGGTATTGGCGAGGAAAGGATTCTGCGAAGCGTCTAACGGAAGCACGATGGCATCCGGGCTGGCCTCGCCCTGTTCCGGAGGCGGCAGAGGATGAACATAGACCAGATAATAATTGCCGGGAGGGCCCGGAGGAATACCGTCGATCTCGTAGCTGCCGTCGGGATTCGTCAGATTACTGATCGCCGTGCCCGTGACCGGCGAAATCGCCACCACGCTCGCGAGGTTCACGCCGCTTCCATTCAGGGTCACTCTTCCCGCAATACTTCCAACCGTGGAAAGATAGGTCGGCGTCGGATAGAGCAAAGAGACGCCGGCGATATCGTCGGCGCCCAAAGGCATCGACTTGCTGGTGGAGCGGGTGATATACGTCGACATGCACGCCGAGGTCAAGGTGTGCTGAAGTCCCAGCGCGTGGCCGAATTCGTGCGCCATGGTGGTGAAGGTACTGTCGTAAAAACTCGCTTGCTGGGGAACGGTCACCGTCAGATTCTTGCGAAGCTGGACCTGCGAATGCAGAATCGGCAGGAAAGTCGTCGAGCTGTTGATCGAGACGCTCGAATAGGTGGTGACTTTGGTTTGCGCGAGGATGCCCGGCGCGATGTTGTCGTCGGAAAAGATAACTTCGATTCCCGGAGTCGATTGCTGGGTCGCCGCGTTCTGGAATCCGCCATAAGCCAGCTTGATTTCGGATGTCGGTATGCTGTTCCAGGTCTGCGCCGCCAGTTGCAGCTCGCTGACGACGGCCGTGAAACTATCCCCCTGAACGAAAACGTTGGGGCCCTGGTCGGAAATGAAAAAATAGACCGTATTATTGGTGAGCTGGGTCAGATCGAAGTGCAAGTTGATCGGAGTGAACGGCCCGCTGTGGCTGGGGAAATAGACAAAATGATAATACCCCGAAGCAACGGAGGAAAGCGCGGTCAGCGCTGCCGCCATGCTCAAAATTCGGTTCGCGAACTTCATTTTTTCGCCGTCCCGGACTTTTGCAGGGTTTTTACGACCATCTCGCGAAGCTCACTCCACTTCATCGTCACTGGCTTGCCGGTGACCGGATTGCCGGATTTGTCGAGCATATGTTCGTCAATTGCCGGACGATTCAACACGGTGGCGCCCGAAGCGTCCTGGGTAAGGTTGAACATGCCTTGCGAAAGGCCAATCACCTGGGTCATTCCGTTACGGCCGGTCCACAGAAACAACACGTATTCCCGGCCTTCTGAAAACACTGGGGATCCGATCCCGATCTGGCGAAAACTTCCGTAGGCGCCTCCGGGCACCGCGAATTCAGCCGGCTGGATGGCACCTTTCTTGAGAGTTTCCGAGACCTGCAACTGATAATAGGTGTAAATATCGTTTCCGACGGCGCCGGTACGGGTGCCGGTAATCCGCGCTCGCACGATCGTCGTGGATTGAAGAATGAGATCGTCCATCGACATCTTCAGGAGCGTGGTGGCGCCTGCGGGGACAAGCAGGGCTACGCTAGCCAGGAGATGGAGCGAAGTTCGCATTCGGGTTCCTAATTGCACGCTACGGGCCGGTTCTGGATGATTCATAATTAAGGACTTATCTGACTAGCGGATGCAAATTTGTGGATCTTTGACACGCGATTGAGACAGATGGACCCAAGAAGCGGTTTGCGGATTCATTCGCCGCGGATAAACGCTGATGCACGCTGATCCGCCGGGCGAAACAGACAATTCAAGCCGGAGCAATAGGGACATCGATAGAACAGTATGGCGATGCGCTCCGGTTGTTCATCGAACCCTGCGCCGCAGAACATACAGACGTTCCAGCTTCCGGGTTCTTCTATTGGAGACGTTTCGTTGGGGGTAAAAGCCAGCGCCCAGCCGTAGCGGGAAAATCGAGTTGAGAACCAGCGGTCCGCGAGCCGCGTCGCCAGGTTCAGGAAGATTCTGGCCCCGGAGAAAAACCAGGCGGGGAGCGTCCCCAGCCAACGCATCCTCCGCGGCAGCGGACCCGGCAATGCGCCCATGGGCGCAGGCACGAAGTTGCGTTTGCCGACGAAAATAAACGACGTCGACAGTTCCTTCCATCCGGCCAGATGCAATCCCGTGCCGGATTCGATGGCGTCGACGATGCTTCGGAACGTGAAGCATTGCAGATGGCCTCCGCCGCATAACAGGAACCGGTATAGACGATCGCTGAAACTCAGGCCGTCCGGAACCGTGACGAACAAGCGTCCTGCGGGCCGTAAAACGCGGCGAATTTCCTGGACGGTGCCGGGAACGTCGTGGAAGTGTTCCAGACTGTGGTGGCATATGACCAGATCGAAGCTGCGGTCGGAGAAGGGCAAACCGTGACTGTCCGCGCAGGCCCGGGGAAAATTCGCATTCTTCGAGAGTGCCTTGGAATCTACATCCGTGCCGATGACATTGAGTGCCGCCAGTTGCGCGGGCAGGCTGCCGGACCCGCAACCCAGGTCGAGAATTCTTTCGGAAGGGGAGAAATCCTCCAGCCAACGCTCCAGCAGCCGCATGCCGTTACCGGTCTCCGGCTTCGCAGGCGATTTTGAAGACCTCGAACACCGGGCGCTCATTGGAATCGGAAACTGTCCGCGCAGAATCCTCGCGGCAGCCGGATGCGGCGGCGGCCTGATCGAAGCGTTTGCGGACGCCGGCGAAATTCTCGCGGGTCCCGGTGTGCGCGATGAACAGGGCATCCCGATCCTTAAACATGCGCGCCGCGGCGCCTTTGTCCCACTCCGAAGGGGTGTCGGCCATGAACGGATCGTGGCCGCCGGTCATATGGAGACGGCCGTTGTGCAGGACATCGAGAGGATACTGGATACCCCAGTCGAGCACGTAAATCTTCTGGCCCGGAACGTCGGAAAGAGAGACGGAAAGCGGATAAATCGCGTCGCTGAAAGGACCGGCTGCGCCATTACGCTCGAATTGCGCGACATATTGGCATAGCACCAGGAGGTTCATGGCAACCAGCAGAAGCGAGATCGCAGCGCTCAGCCATTTCCAGGGCAAAGATGAAACCGCCACCGCGACAAAAAGCTGCGGGAAGGGCCACAGCAGCACAGTGTGATGCAGGGAGGCACCCGCGTCGCGCGTTGAAGCCATCAAAAACCACGCGACCGCGCAGAATACCAGGGAGAACCAGGCAGCGCGGGATCGCCACCACAGAGGGACGGCAAGCAGTGCCAGGGCGGCGGCGTATTCCATGCCCCCGGTGCGGTGCTCGCCCAAATGATCGCGTATGAAAACGGCGGCGCGGCCGCGCAGGGAGGCGGGAGGCTTCGGATTATCAGACGCTTCCTCGGAGACCAGGTAGCCGAAGAGTCCATAGCCGCCAAGGGCGCTGCGAACGTGGATGAACTTGGCGGGCGCCGCGCGTGGTTCCAGATGGGCGCTGGATCGAAACGTCTCCGCGCGACGATGTCCGTTATAAATGACGAACGGCAGGGAGCCGATCAAAAATCCGGCGGCGGAGACGCCGAAAGTGCGCCAAGTGATCATTTTCGACAGTTCGCGCCCAAATACGGACAGTGCGGCGCAAATGAGTCCGGCGAGAGCCCAGATGAAGACGGCTTTGTTCCAGAGAGCGAGCCCAAGGAAAAAAAAGCCCAGAGGGAGATACTTTTCTGCTCTATCCTGCGCGTATTTCACCAGATAAATGCATCCGGTCACAAGTAAAAGATGTTCGAGCGCAACTGGACCCCAGTCGAAGGTGTTGGTAAGGAGAAACGTCGGGTCGGACGCCAGCAGCAGCACGGCGACGACGGCAGTCCGGCGACCGGCGGATCGGTCCGCCAAATAGAAGAAAATACAGACAGTTAAGGCTCCCGCGAGAACGGTTGGAAGGCGCAAAACCCAGGCGGCAAGGAGCGGATGTGCCTCGAAACTTGACCGGAAAACGGCGATGAGCGGCCAGAAAAGGAGCGTTTTTAGCGTTCCAATATAGGTCATTATCATCAAGGGAATGTCGTGATGGAACAAGCGCAGGCGGAATTCTCTTGGCACGGACTGGTAATATGGGCCGGCGAATAACGCCTCATCCATCTGGATGCCGGCGTAAGGGATAAAGGCAGATCCGGCAAGGATCGTCAAGCAGCAACAGAAGCCGAGAAGGAGTCGGGAGGAGAGATTTTTCACGCCGATGGAGAAGAAGGTGAGAATTTTTACCGGCTCCACTGACAGTATAAGGCATCGGGGGAGATCCGAAACGGGCGCTAGAGCGTAATGTTTTCTGTATTGTGGACCGATAGCAATACGATGTACAATCCGGAACCTGAAGCGCGTAGGGAAGGACGGAGGCCGCTTGGAAGGTGGCATTTAGATTGGCTACATAATTGCTTGCAGGAAGCGGCAACAGTATGTTAAGCTGTGCGAAGCAGATTTGGAAAGCAGCGATCCCAGCGGGTGGAGGCCCGGTGGCAGACCCGGCGAAAAGCTTGGCTGAAAGATCTCTGTCAAAGTTGGCCGTTCGGCCAGCGATCCACGGCGAACCCTTTTCGCATGGGGGAGTTCGCGATCAAAGCAGCAAATCCGTCGTTAAAACGGGTACGAAGCTTGAACCTTTTTGCTTGGACCCGCGTCTAAGGATGTGACGCGGACAAACGAAAAAACAGACGAAACGAAAAAATAAAACAAAGAAGAGACAAGAGGCAGCCATGACAAAGAACGAGTTAAACAAATTTAAAAATATTCTGGAGGCGAAACAGGCAGAACTGGTGGCGTTTGTGCGGAATCGCGAGGGAATTGCCATCGAGAAGAGCCCGGACGCACTGGACGAGGTACAGCACGCCGCAGAACGCGAGCTCGCGATTCGAAATCTGGATCGCGAATCGCAGCTTCTTCGCAACGTGAGAGCGGCGCTGCGCCGCATCGACGAAGGGACCTTCGGCGTATGCCTGCACTGCGAAGAGGACATCAGTCCGAAGCGCCTGGCAGCGGTGCCGTGGACTCCTTTCTGCATCGGATGCCAGGAAATGGCGGACCGCAACCAGGCGGGCGACGCGTCGGAGAACTTCGACGAGATGCTGGTCAGCGCGGCCTAATTTCCGGCCGGGTATTCTGTCCGAAGCATGATGAACGAAGTCATCCTGCCAGCCTCCTCCTTCTCCCGCCGGTAGGAAAAAAAGCGCTCGGCGCTGCAAAAAGTGCAGCCGCCGAGCGCTTCAATTTTTTGAGTCGGCACGCCGGCTGACTCAAGTTGCTTCCGATTTTCCGACACAAGGTCGAGGTGTGTCCGCGTGGCGAATCCAAATTGACGAGACACCTCCTCGCCTACCTCATAACAGCAGACGCCGATTCCCGGTCCAATAGCAGCCGAAATGTCATTCGGCAAAGTCCCGAACTCGGACCCCATTTTCTCAAGAGTCTTGATGACAATTTGAGCCGCGGTTCCGCGCCATCCGGCATGGATCGCGCCGACCGCCCGATTCCGGGTGTCGGCCAGCAGAATCGGATAGCAATCAGCGGTTCGAATCGAGACGGCTAGGCCGGGTTGGCCGGTCACCAGCGCATCTCCTTCGCCTATGAGTCCCGGGTGGTCGGCCAGAAGTACCAGATTTGAATGGATTTGTTTCACAGTGGAAACGCTATCGGGAATGGGAGCGGAAGATCGGGTGCCGAACCCGTGAGTGGTCCAAGGGAAGGCGGAGAGGATTGGGGATTCAAGGTAAGCTGGCACCGTGTTTATTCTACAAAACCCTCGTGTAAGTCCGCCTGCGTTTGAAACCACTAGGCGTCCTCGCCCTGGAATGGCAGGATTCACGTTTTGCTGTATTATGTTTGGCGAACCCGTATGACGCGATTTTTCCCATTCCTTCTCACCGTAGCCGCCTTCGCCCAAGCTCCGAATCCCGATGCGTTTTACAAGCTCGGACCCGACTCGCTTTCGATGGATGGTGTTCCCAAGGGCGAGATTCGCGGACCGTTCAAGATTGACAGCAAAGCTTATCCCGGGACATTTCACACCTATTGGATTTATGTCCCCGCCCAATATGACGCAACAGTTCCGGCGAGCCTGATGATTTTCAACGACGGCCAGGCGTTCATGAATCCGGACGGCGATGCGCGCGCGCAGAACGTGATGGACAATCTGATTTACCGGCGGGAAATTCCGGTCATGATCGGCGTGTTCATCAATCCCGGACACACGCCGGAGCAGCCCGAGCCGACTCCCGCCGAATGGGGCGACCGGACGACGAACCGCCCGACGGAATATAACTCGCTCGACGACCGCTATGCGAAAGTGATCGTCGATGAACTCATGCCGGTCCTCTATAAGGATTACAACATCTCAAAAGACCCGGAGCGGCATGGAATCGGCGGAGCCAGCTCTGGCGCGATCGCTGCATTTACCGTCGCCTGGGAACGGCCGGGCGATTTTCGGAAGGTCCTGAGCATCGTCGGCAGCTTCGTAAATCTGCGCGGAGGCCACGCCTACGCCGACATCGTTCGCAAAAGCGACAAAAAGCCGATCCGCATTTTCCTCCAGGACGGCCGCAACGATAATCGAGGTGTTCGCGGCGATGGAACTTACGATGAGACTCGTGACTGGTTTTTCCAAAATGTCCGCCTGATGAAAGCGCTGACCGAAAAAGGTTACGACGTCAACTACACCTGGGGGATGAACAAGCACGGCCAAAAGATGGGCGGCCCGCTGATTCCGGATATGATGCGCTGGCTGTGGCGCGACCAGCCTGTGTCGACCGATCCCAAAGACGCGGTCGAGCGCTCCTTCCGCGAACCCGTCAAGAAAAATTAGCGGGTGTGCTACGATACCCTGTTCGGAGCCTGGAGCCATCGTTGTCTCAAAACCGCAATCTTTTCCCCCTCATTATCCTTTTGATCCTGTTTTCGGCGAGCGGCATGTGCGCGCTGATCTACGAAGTCGTGTGGTACCAGCTGCTGCAACTGGCGATCGGGTCGACCTCCGTCTCCCTCGGAATCCTGCTTGCGACCTTTATGGGAGGCCTGTGCATCGGCAGCATCTGGTTTCCCCGCATCCGCCTTCAAGAACATCCCTTGAAAATCTATGCCGTGCTTGAACTCGGAATCGCCGCTTGCGCGTTGCTGGTTCAGCTTAGCTTGCCTTCCCTCAATCGTCTCTACATCGCCGGTGCCGAACACGGCATGCCCGGGATGCTGTGGCGCGGAGTCCTCGCCGCACTCTGCATGCTTCCGGCGACGATTCTCATGGGGGCTTCCCTGCCCTCGATTGTTCGATGGGCTCGAGGAGTTTCCTGGTGGGGATATCTGTATACCGGCAACATCGCGGGCGCGGTCATCGGATGCCTGCTCGCCGGTTTCTACCTGCTGCGCATCTACAACATGGCGACGGCGACTTATTTTGCCGCGGCGATCAACGTCGTGGTCGCAGCCGTTAGCTTCTTGCTGGCCTCAAGCCTCTCCGGTTCCAGCGACTCCGAGGAATCGCCCGAAGGACCTGTCGACAGGTCGCACTGGCCGATCTACCTCGCCATCGGCCTTTCGGGCGCCACCGCGTTGGGAGCCGAAGTGGTATGGACGCGCCTGCTCAGCATGCTGCTGTTGGGCACGGTTTACGTCTTCTCCATCATCCTCGCGGTTTTCCTGATCGGCCTCGCGATTGGAAGCGGCGCAGGCTCCTGGCTGATCAAGCGGGTGCGGCCGCAACTCGCTCTGGGGTGGTGTCAGATCCTGCTTCTGTTCGGCTTTGCCTGGACCGCGTACATGATCGTCGACGTGCTGCCGTTCTGGAAAGACAATGCGCTGACGACGCTCGATCCGTGGCACATGTACTATCTCGACCTGAAGCGGGTTATCCTGGCGATCCTTCCGCCAACGTTATTTTGGGGCGCGAGCTTCCCGCTCGCCTGTGCCGCCATCGCGAAGCCGGGCGAGGATTCGGGCCGTACCGCAGGCGCAATTTACGCGGCGAATACCCTCGGCGGCATCGTCGGGGCGCTCGCCGTCAGCCTCGTATTGATCCCCTGGATCGGCTCCCAGCAATCGGAACGTGTCTTATTAATAGCGTCCGCGATTGGAGGCGTCATCGTGCTGGTGCCAGTTCTGCGCCGCTCCGGCCTCGGCCTTGCGGGACTCGCGGCATCCGTCGGTGTTGCCTGTCTCCTGGCGTGGAGTGTCGATCCGGTTCCCGGCGAGCTGATCGCCTACGGCCGCCGCATGGCACTGAACGCCGGACAATCGAAGGTGCTTTACGCTGCCGAAGGGATCAATTCCTCGGTCGCGATTACGGAGTGGCCCAACAATACGATCTACGTAAACGTGAACGGCCACGTGGAAGCCACCACCGAAATTTACGACATGAAGCTGCAAAGGATGGTCGGACATCTTCCCGCGCTGCTGCATCCGAATCCTAAATCCGTGCTCGGGATCGGATTCGGCGCCGGAGTCTCCGCCGGCACTTTCACGCGCTATCCCGGCATTCAAAAAATCACCATCTGCGAAATTGAGCCGCTGATTCCACCTGCCTCCACGCGCTTTTTCGGCGATGCGGATTATCGCGTCGCGCTCGATCCACGCACGCACATTGTGTTCGACGACGCTCGCCATTACCTGCTCACCACCACCGATAAATTCGACATCATCGCGTCCGATCCTCTGGACGTATTTATCAAAGGAACGGCCGCGCTCTATTCGAAGGAATATTTCGACGCCGTTAAGAGTCATCTCAATCCGGGCGGAATGTTTACACTCTACGTCCCTCTGTATGAGACTGATGAACCAACCATCAAGAGCGAACTCGCGACTTTTTTCGAAGCGTTCCCTTATGGCACCGTTTGGGCGAACACCAGAAACGGCCAGGGATACGACATGGTCTTTATGGGCCAGCTCGATCCTCTGAAAATCAACATCGACGCAGCGCAGGAGCGGATCAACCGCGACGATCATGCAGCAGTGCGCGAGTCGCTTAGGGAAATCGGCGTAAATTCGCTGCTGGATCTGTTCTCGACCTACGCAGGCAACGCCTCCGACCTTGCGCCCTGGACGGCGGGAGCGGCGTTGAATGCCGACGGCGATCTGCGCCTAAGCTATCTGGCGGGATGGGGAATCAACTCGGATCTCGAAGATGTGCTGTATCGCAAGATGCTGTTGTATCGGACGCTGCCGGTCAGCATTTTTACGGGGTCGCCGGAGTATGTGGAGAAAGTCCTGACGCACCTGACGAATTAGCAAGGTCCACAGACTAAAGTCTGTGCCACCATACTGGAGAACTGCCTTAGGTAGCCCAGGCTTCAGCCTGTGATTTCTCTTACGGCTTCGCTTCGACCTTACTGAACCCGTTCGTATCCGACTTCAAAATCTCCTCATACCTCTTCCGAATCTCCTCCAGCCGGGCGTTCAGCTCCTTGAAAACCTCATAGCTCTGATCCGTCGGCTTCGCGTCGCCCGTCTCCACCACCCGCATCAACGCCGCGATCTGATTGTTCAGTTTGATCGGGAAATTCAAAGGGTCCTGATTGCTGCGATTCCGAACCTGGTAAATATCCTCCTCCACCGCGCTCAGCTTCGTCGAAAGCCGCTCGCCCGCGGCGTCCAGGGACGGATCCTTCTTCACTCTGTCGGCAATGTTTTTCTTAATCTCGCGAATGCGAATCACCATCTCATTCGCCTCGCTGGTCTTATCGCGCACCTGCATCGCGAGCTTGAACTGCTCCGCCAGATCCGCGTCACTCACTTCCGTTAATCGAGGATCTTTAGAAACCGTCAGGGGCCGGACCTCCGTCACTCCATTCGCGATCAGGCGAACCTGGTATTGGCCGGGCGCAGCCGTTGGACCCGCGTCTGCTTGCGCGCCCCAGAAAATTAATCCTTCGAAAGTCTTCGCGCCGGGATAGCGCAGATCCCAGGTGAAGCGGTTCCCGCCTTGCTTCCGCGCCGGCGGACGAGCAGCGCCGCGCCCGCCGCCGCCTTCCTCCGACGCAGTCTCCTCCCGAGCCTTAGCCTTTTTCTCTTCATCCGCCGATCCGACGTAGCTGCGCACCACTGCTCCACTCGCGTCGAGAATATCGATCTTCACAGTGTCCGTTTCCTTCGCCAGCCAATAGTCGATCCCCGCGCGATTCACCGATCGCACCACCGGATGCGGCGTGAACAGGTGCGCGCCAGTCGACAAAACCCCCGCGGAAAGCTGCCGCAGTGGGGTGATGTCGTCGAGGATATAGAAAGCGCGTCCATGCGTCCCGATCACCAGGTCGTCGCCCTCAATCACTAGATCGGAAACCTGCGTGTCCGGCAAATTCAGCCGCAGCGATTGCCATTCCGCGCCGTTATCGAATGAAACAAAAATCCCATGCTCGGTTCCCGCGTACAAGAGACCCGCCCGCTTTGGATCTTCGCGCACCACCTGCACAAAATCGTTCTCCGGGATCCCTTTCACGATCTTGTTCCATGTCGCGCCGTAATCGTCGGTGCGATACGCGTAAGGACGCCGGTCGTCGGCCTGATAATTCTTCGCCGCGACATACGCCGTTCCTGGTTTATGCGGCGATGCGTCAATCAGGCTGATGCGGATGAAATCCGGCATACCCGGAGGCGTGATGTTCTTCCAATTCTTCCCTGCGTCGCGCGTGATATAGACCATGCCGTCGTCGGAGCCTGTCCAGATGGTCTGCGCGTCCGTCCGCGACGGCGCGATGCTGAAGATGGTGCCGTAAATTTCGGGGCCGTTCTGATCCTTGGTAATCGGACCGCCCGAATCGCCGAGCGTTTTCGGATCGGCGCGCGTGAGATCAGGACTGATCCTCTCCCAGCTCTGCCCTTCATTCGTGGTTTTCCACAAATGCTGCGAAGACGTATACAGCACCTTCGGGTCGAGCGGCGAAAAGACAATCGGAAACGTCCACTGCCAGCGTTCTTTCAATGCGCTCGCCGGCATTCCCGAAAAGAATAAAGGATACACCTGCACATCGCGCATCTGACCCGTGGAGCGATCGAGCCGCGTGAGCAGCGCTCCCTGGCTGCCGGCGTAAAAAATATTCGGATTCACCGGATGCGGCGCGATGTAGCCGCTCTCGCCCCCGCCGGCCGAGTACTGGAGTTCTGCGATGCGCGTTCCTCCACCGCCTCCGCGCCCGGCCATCGCGCTTGAAACGCAAATCGTCGTGTTATCCTGCTGCGCCCCGCACACGTGATACGGAACATCGCGCGTAGTGGCCACGTGATAGAGCTGCGCGGTCGGATAGTCCTGCCCGGTCCACGTTTCGCCGCCGTTGATCGACACATTGGCTCCGCCGTCGTTCGATTCGATCATCCGCTTCGGATCGTTCGAGGCGATCCACAGATCGTGATTATCGCCATGCGGCGTGCGAATCACCTTGAAGGTTTTCCCGCCGTCGGTGGACTTGAAGAACGAAGTGTTCAGAACGTAAACCGTGTCCTTCTCTTTTGGATCGGCATAAATGCGGGAATAATAAAATGCGCGCTGGCGCAATCGGCGGTCTTCGCTTACGCGAGCCCAAGTCGCGCCCGCGTCTTCGGAACGGAACAGTCCTCCGTCCTCGGCTTCCACCATCGCGTAAATCCTATTCGGATCGCTCGCGACCGCGATGCCGATCTTTCCGATAATCCCGTTCGGCAGGCCGGGCTTGCGGGTGATCTCCGTCCACGAATCTCCGCCGTCCGTCGATTTATAGAGACCGCTCAAAGGCCCTCCGCTCGAAAGCGTCCAGGAAGTGCGATACACATCCCACAGCGCCGCGAACAGGACCTTCGAATTGTGCGGATCGATGCACAGATCCACTGCACCCGCGCGGTCGTTCTTATAAAGAATCTTCTGCCAGGTTTTTCCGCCGTCGCGAGAGCGAAACACTCCGCGCTCCGCGTTCGCCGCGTAAGGATGCCCCAACGCAGAGACGTAAACCACATCGGCATTCGAAGGATCCACGCGAATGCGGGAAATCGCCTGCGTATCGCCGAGCCCGATGTGCTTCCAGGTCTTCCCGGCGTCGATTGATTTATACAAACCGTCGCCCTGCATGATATTGCCGCGCAGCTCAGTCTCGCCCATGCCGAGGTACACCACATCGGGGTTCGATTCCGCCACGGCCACGGCGCCCACCGATGAGCTTTGAATCTGTCCGTCCGTCACGGGGCGCCACGTCGTGCCCCCGTCGGTGGTCTTCCACAACCCTCCGCCGACCGCGCCGAAATAATATTCGTTGGGCCGCGATGAGCTGCCGGCTGAAGTAATGGATCGCCCTCCCCTCTGCGGCCCGATGCTGCGCCATTGAAGCGCGCCAAACACCGAAGCATCGTAATGTTCCGCCATTGCCATCGCAGCGCAAAGAAGAGTAAGTGAGAGAAGTCGTTTCATGAAAAGTTCCTGCTTAGTGGCGTTCGGGGTGGCGCGAGCTTTAGCTTGCAGCCTCGGCTCTTGGCCGAGGTTTCCAGAGGACCACTGCTACTAAACGCAGTAGTATACCGCGACAGCCCTCTCAATTGACACGCCTGTTCCCGACGCGGTAAAACAACACATGGAATCCTCCACACGGCGTGAATGGCTGGCCGCCGGTCTCACTGCGGCGGTAGCAGCGCGTCTTTCCTTCGCCGACACGCCCGACGACGTGGCCTCGCTCACACTGAAGCAAGCCGCCGACCGGATTCGCTCCAAAAAAGTTTCTCCCGTCGAACTGACCGAAGCCTGTCTCGATCGCATCAAGACTTACAACCCTAAAATCAACGCCTGGATCACGGTTATGCGCGACAAGGCGCTGGCGCAGGCGAAGGATTTGGAGAAGGAACAAAAGTCCGGCAATTTCCGCAGTCCTCTGCACGGGATTCCTATCGGCCTCAAAGATTCAATCGACACCGTCGGCACGCGCACCACCGCGGCCAGCGCGGTTTACGAATATCGTTTCCCCACCGAAGACGCGGAGGTGGTGCGCCGCCTGAAAGCCGCGGGCGCGATCCTGATCGGCAAGTGCAACATGCACGAATTCGACGCGGGCGCGACGTCCGCAGTAAGCTACTGGGGTCCTGTGCGCAATCCCTGGAACCTGGAGCGGGTAGCCGGTGGAGCGTCGGGAGGCTCCGCTGCCGCCGTCGCGATGAATAACTGTTTCGCGGCGCTGGGAACCGATGCAGGCGGAGGGATTCGCACGCCGGCCTCTTACTGCGGAGTCGTCGGCTTCAAGCCGACCTATGGCCGCGTCAGCCTGCGCGGTATCGTCCCTTTCTCCTGGTCTCTGGACCATTGCGGACCGGTCGCGCGAACGGTGGAGGACGCGGCGATGCTCCTCCAACAAATCTCCGGCTTCGATCACCTCGATATCGATAGCGTCGATAAACCAGTCCCCGATTATTCGTCCGCCATAGGCGCGCCGGTCGCGCAGTTCCGCATCGGCATCCCAGTCCAGTTCTTCGATCACCTCGACGACGAAACGGCGCGCGCAGTCGAAGACGCGATTGCGGTTCTCAATAAAATCACGAAGGGATCGCACGACGTCAGCCTTCCCTCCTTGCTCCGCGCCGGTGCGGCAGGCGAGGTCGCCGCGTATCACGAAAACCTGCGCGGCGTGAACGGAGGCGGTTATGAACCGAGCACCGCCCGCGTATTTCCCACCGCTCAGGACGCCACCAAAGCAGTTGACTACATCCGCGGCTGGCGCGAATTGCAATTGATCCGGCGCACCGTCGATGTGAAAATCTTTCAGGACCAAAACGTCGACGTCTTAATCGCACCGACTGCGCGCCACGCGGCGCCGACCATCGAAGAAGTCCTGGTCACAACTCCCGCGGGCGGTCGCGGAGGAGGGGGCCGCGGCGGTGCCGCTCCCGCCGCAACACCCGCGCCGGAGACCGCTCCGACGCGTTCCGACCCCGAAGAAAATACGCGCCCCTTCAACGGATACGGCCTGCCGGCCATCACTCTTCCCTGCGGATTTTCGAAAGAGGGCCTGCCCATCGGCCTTCAAATCAGCGGCCCCCGCTTCGCTGAAGTCAATGTACTCGCGCTGGCCCACGCCTATCAGGAAGCCACCGAGTGGCATAAACGCAAACCTCCTTTGCAGCCCGATACCAAGGTTCCAACGCTCTCAAAATCGGCATCGGAGCAAACCGGTGGTTAACCGTCGAGATTTCCTGATCGCCAGCGCAGGCGCGCTAGCCTATGCGGCCGATCCGCCCACTGATCTCTCCGCGCTAACGCTGAAGCAAGCCTCCGATCGCATCCGCGCTAAAAAGGTCTCGCCCGTCGAACTCACCGAAGCCTGCCTCGCGACCATCAAAACCTATAATCCAAAGACCAACGCCTGGATCACCGTGATGCGCGAACAAGCGCTCGCGCAAGCCAAGGTGCTCGAAAAAGAGCAAGCCGCGGGGAAATTCCGCAGCCCGCTCCACGGCATCCCGATCGGCCTCAAGGACAATATCGACATCGCCGGCACCCGCACCACGGCCGGCAGCAAAACACTCGCCGGTAATGTCCCCACTGAAGACGCCGACGTCACCCGCCGACTCCTCGCCGCCGGCGCGATCGTGATCGGCAAGTGCAACATGCACATCTTCGCCAGTGGAGCGACCTCCGCTGTCAGCTATTTTGGGCCCGTCCGCAATCCCTGGGATATCGCTCTGATCGCCGGCGGTTCCTCCGGTGGCTCCGCCGCCGCTGTCGCCATGGATAATTGTTATGCCGCACTCGGCACCGATACCGGAGGCTCCATCCGCACTCCTTCCGCGATGTGCGGCGTCACCGGTTTCAAAGCGACCTATGGACGCGTCAGCATCCGCGGCATCGTGCCCCTGACCTGGTCGCTCGATCACTGCGGCCCCATTGCGCGCACTGTTGAAGATACCGCGATGGTATTACAGCATATCGCCGGCTACGATCTGCTCGATCTCCAAAGCATCGATTATCCCGTCCCCGACTATTCGAAAGCGATCGGCGCTCCCGTCTCGCACTTCCGCCTGGGCATCCCTCCGATGTTCTATGACGATCTCGACGGCGAAGTCTCTACGGCGATGGACGAAGCCATCGCGCTGCTCAACAAATTAACCAAGGGATCGCGCGAAATCGAAATGCCCTCGATCCTCGGCACCGGGGCCAACAGCGAAGGCGGAGTCTATCGCGAGGCTCTCGGCAACGGCTTTGTCGGCGCCGAAACCGCGGCTCCGGGCGGCGCGGGCGGAGGAGGATTCGGCGGAGGCGCGCGCGCCGTCGACTACATCCGCGAATGGCGCCAGCTTCGCTTGATCCGCCGCACCGTCGACGACGAGGTGTTCCAAAAGCAAAACGTGGACCTGCTCATCACCCCCACCATCCGCCATCTGCCCTGGACCATCGAAGACGAACTCAGCCGCGCCGCCGATACCCGCGCCCGTCATCCCGAACCCGGCAATACCCGCGCCCTCGACGACTACGGCCTGCCGACCATCACTGTCCCTTGCGGATTTTCCAAAGCCGGACTACCGGTTGGTCTCCAAATCAGCGGTCCGAATCTCGGCGAAGGTAACGTCCTCGCCCTGGCGCACGCCTATCAGCAAGCTACCGATTGGCATAAACGCCGTCCGCCTTTGGACCCCGATACGAAAGTGCCCCCGCTCTCTAAAACCGCGCTGGGTCAAACCGGAGAATCCGTAACGCGCTAACATGCTTACGTTGTCTGTCCGAAAAGGAGGAACCATGGAAAAAATCTTCATCGCATCGCTCGCGCTTGGATTGAGTCTTTTTGGGCAGGAAACGAAAACCGCATCGCAGGCCTACAAGAACATCACGGAGCTTAAGGACATCCCCGCCGATCAGCTCGTGCCCGCGATGCAGTTCATCGCCACCTCGCTCGGCGTCCAATGCGACACCTGCCACGTCGCCGGGAAGCCGGAGGCCGATGACAAACGCCCCAAGAAAACCGCACGCGAAATGATCGCGATGACCATGGCGATCAACAAAAACGCGTTTCACGGCCAGACGCAGGTCACCTGCTATTCCTGTCATCGCGGATCGGAGCGCCCCGTCGCCATCCCTCCGGTCATCGAAACCGATGCACCCGCTAAACCGGAAGGGCGGCCCGCGCCGACCGTGGGCTCAACTCCTCCTACCGCCGATTCGATCATCGAGAATTATGTGACTGCCATGGGCGGCGCCGATGCGATGAAGAAGATCACCAGCCGCGTCGGCAAAGGTTCCATCGCCGCCGGCGGCACCGAAACGCCGATCGAAGTGTTCACCAAGGCGCCCAATAAACGCATCACCGTGACCCACAACTCCAACGCCGATAGCTTCACCGCCTTTGACGGAACCATCGGCTGGATGGGCACCTCCGGCCGGCCTGCTCGCGAAATGTCACCGGCCGACGCCGTCGGCTCCGCGCTCGACTCGGAGTTTTACCTGCCCCTTCGCATCAAGGAAATCTTCACGCAGCTCCGCCCTGGCCGTCCCGATAAGATCGGAGACGTCCCCGTTCTCACGCTCACCGGAACCCGTCAAGGCTTGCCGCCCGTGCGATTCTTCTTCGATGCGAATTCGGGATTGTTGTTGAGAATGGTGCGCTATACCGAGAATCCTCTGGGCCGAATGCCGGTGCAAATCGACTACGCCGATTATCGCGAAGTAGACCGCGTGAAGACTCCGTTCCGCTGGACCCTCTCGCGCCCCAACGGCCGTTTCACCATCCAGCTAACCGAGGTGAAGGCAAACGTCCCGATCGACGACGCCAAATTCGCCAAACCCGCCGCCGACTCGAAATAGAAGTGGGGCAGGTTTCCCCACCTGCCCTTTTCACCGAATCACATCATCCAGCAGCACCGAGAACTGCTTGGATTTCTTCTCCACCCGCTCTTTCAAATCGGTAAGCTCGCGCTCCATCGACCGCAGACGGTCAGCCATGTGCAGACACGCCAGCACCGCCACGCGATTGGAGTCGACATTGCCGGCCCGCGTCGCGATGCTGGTCATCAGCTCGTCGATCGAATGCGCCAGCGATTCGATTTCTCCCTCTTCGTCGGTGGCGGCAAGGGAGTAGGTCTGGTTAAAGATGGTGACCCGCACCGTCTTCCGTTCAGCCATGGCCCCTCCTTTTAGGAAGTCTACGATCCGCTCAACTGGTCCATCTGCCCCAGCAGCTTTTCGATGCGCATCCGCACCTGTTTGCGTTCGCCGCGCATCTCTTCCACTTCGTCGCGAAGCTTCTGCATCTCCGACAACGCCGCGCCTGCGCCGCTCCTGGCCGCATCACGCTCCGCGACCGCGGCGTCTCTTTCCGCGCGCAGTTGTGCCACCAACTCCACCGCGCGGCGGATGCGATCTTCCAAATGCGCTAAGGAATCCGCTTCGGGAACGGACATGATTTATGCGGCCTTTTGGGGTGTTTTCGGGTGAGCCGCTTCCAGCGCAGCCTTCGCCTGCTCGGCGAGCGCCGCGAACGCCGGCGGATCGTTATAGGCGAGGTCCGCCAGAATCTTGCGATTCAGATCGATCCCGGCCTTCTTGATCCCGTCCATGAACCGGCTGTACGACAACTCGGAAAGCCGCGCACCGGCTCCGATACGGACAATCCACAAGGCGCGAAAATCGCGTTTCTTGAGTTTCCGTCCGACGTAACCGTATTTAAGCGACTTCTCGACCGCTTCCTGCGCGGCGCGATGCAGCTTGCTCTTGGTGAGGAAAAAGCCCTTCGCCAGGGCGAGTGTTTTCTTGCGGCTCTCACGCCGCTTGGTACCACGTTTAACTCTCGGCACGTTTTAGCTCCTTATATATACGGCGGATCAGGCACGTGCATGCGCACTGTCCACACGAGGGGAAATCATTTAACAGCAGAAGCTTAGTACGGAATCATCCGCCGCAGCTCAGCCTGATTGGTTTCATCAGCCACGACACTTTTTCCCAGGCGGCGCTTCCGCGAGCGCGACTTCGAGGTCAAAATATGACGGGCAAAAGCATGGTGGCGAACCACTTTGCCGGTTCCCGTTTTCTTGAACCGCTTGGACGCACCCTTATGGGTCTTCAACTTTGGCATAAATATCCTAGAAGATCATCGCGGGTCCGCGACAACCTTTTTTAATGTACCACAAACTGTGGTGCGAGCTTCATCCGGCGTCCCTGCGCTCCCGCGCGGAGGTGAGGTCGGATTATCGGAAGTCCCGGTCGTCGTCCGCGACGACGCGAGACGACTTCAAAATCTACGACAACGGAAAGAAACAGGCGATCGCGGCCTTTTCGGTACAAAGCTCCGCCCATCAGGGTGAATGCCGCGGATGACACGACTATAACCAAATCGGACAGAGAGCTGATGGCCTCGGATGCGGTCACGGATTTGCCGGTCTCGTTCACCTGGCAACAATGGCCGGGACCACCTGCCGTCACGATGATCGCAAAACTCGATATCAGCCACCTGCATTTTCAGCCTTGGCAGGACCGACGCACGCAGAAATTGACCATCGTGGCGGTGGTCTTGGACAACCAGGGTAGCTTCGTCGCAGGCAAGCAAAGCGAGTTGGAACTAAGTTTCAGAGATGCGACCTTTTCGCAACTGGCAAAGACGGGCTTCACGGTCGCGATGAGTATCAACGCGCCTCCAGGCAGGCATTCTGTGCGCGCAGTGGCCCAAGACGCCATGGAAAACAAAGTTGGCCGCGATCAGCGACATCGTAGAAATCAAATAAGCGCAGCTCTGTCTGAAGCGATGCCACGCCCTTTTTATAGACGAATGATCATTCGGGCGAGTACGGCTCCGGAACCACCCCTCTATTGCCCCGCCCGCAAACTATAAATCTCCAAATTCCCATCCCGCTCGCTTGAAAACACAATCCACCGTCCATCCGGCGACCACGCAGGATGCACATCCGCCGCTGGATGCCTAGAGATATTTCTCAAGTCGCTCCCATCCGCCTTCATTACATACACCTCGCTATCTCCCGTCCTGGTGCACGTGAAAACCATGCGCCTCCCGTCTGGAGACCATCGCAAATTCCCTTTCCCTGCCGGACCCGCTGCCAGCTTCCCGAGAGTCGACCCGTCCGCATCCATCAGGTAAACTTCACGCGCCCCCTCCCGGTCGGTGGTAAACGCGATTTTCCTCCCATCCGGAGACCAGGCCGGAGACTCGTCCTTGCTGGGACCGAAGGTAATCTGTTTCGCTCCACTCGGTCCGAGAATCCAGATGTGCCGCCCGCTGGCTAACGCAATCCACTGCCCGTCCGGCGACCACACCGGCTCCGAGCAGTCCCCGGGCGACCCGTTCCAGCGCGTCGCCGGACCTCCTTGCGCACCCATTACATAAAGCTTCCGATTCCCGTCACGATCACTGATAAACGCGATTTTCGCGCCGTCCGGCGACCATGCCGCTTCAAAGTCGTCCGCCGGATTGTCCGTCAGATTCCGCGGAGTCCCACCCGCGTGGTACAGAACGAAAATATCGCGTTTCCCGTTTCGATTGCTCTCAAACGCAATCCGCGACCCGTCAGGCGACCACACCGCGCGATCGTCATCGGCAATATGATTGGTCCACCGCAGCGGTAGTTCCGCCTCGACGCTCGCGACGTAGATCTCGTCGTTGCCGTCCCGATCGGTTTCAAACGCGATCCGCGATCCGTCCGGCGACCAAGCCGGTTCCGCCGCCCTCCCCGGCCCGCTCTTGATGCCCCGAACGTTCGTCCCGTCGGCATCCATAATATAAATCTGATCCTTCGCCGACCGGTCGCTCACAAACGCAATCCGCGAACCGTCGGGTGCCCACGCGGGAACCGAATTGTCTCCCGGCCCGGCATGAACCAGCCGCGCGTTCTCTCCATTCGCGTCCATTCGCCAGATCGTCAAATGCCCGTCCGCACGGTACGTGAATACAATTGCCTTCCCATCCGGCGACCAATTGGGGTCGCCTGAAAAGGAATCGAAATGCGTCAGTATCCGGAAGTTCGATCCGTCGGACCCGACGGAGCAAATCTGCTCGTAGTGACCGTCGAAGCACTGAAACGCGATCTTCGTTGAATCCGGCGCCCAAGCCGCCCTCGCGCCGAACACGCCCAGCGCCCGAGTCTCGCCGCCTTCGATGTTCATCACAAAAATCTCCGGCTGCTTTCCCCTCTTACGCTGAAATGCGATCCGCGTCCCATCAGGCGACCAAGCCGGACTATCGGCCCATCCCAGCCGCCCCGTCAAGTTGCGCGGATTGGAGCCGTCCGCGCCCATCATCCAAACGGCGGGAAGCCCGTCCCGGTTGCTGACGAACACCACCTTGGTTCCGTCAGGCGACCAATCCGGCTGCCCGTCGGAAGCGACATTGTTCGTCAATCGAATCACATCCGGATCCACGGGAGCCTTCGCGGAAGCGCTGCGTGCTGGGATCAGCCGGATCCCCAAATAAATCAGCAAACAGACCCCAATAACGAGTAGTACCCGTCTCTGGGTGGCGTGGACCTCAGGGCGTGAGGCGTCGACGGCCGGAAGCCTTTTTAACCACGGCTCACGAGCGTTTTTCTCGACCGCGCCCAAGAACCGGTACCCATGGCGTGTCACCGTCTCGATATAGCGTTGGTCCCGTCCAAGCGCCCGCCTCAGATCCGACATGTGGCGGCCCAGCGTAGCCTCTTCCACAGATGTATCGGGCCAGATAGCGTCCAACAACTCCTGTTTGGTCCGCAGCTTCCCGGGCTGCTCCGCGAGTAGCGCCAGTAAGTCGAAGGCTTTGGGCGAGAGCGTCACCGGAGCTCCGGCGCGCGTCAAGGTCCGCTCCGAAACGTCCAGTTCAAAATCCCCGAATCTTAGAATCCCCTGCGCTCTCATCCCAAGAAATCCGCAGGTTCTCCGCGCAATTCGGCTCAAAGATGCGTGATAATTCTACTCCGCAAGAACTTTGTGGACGAATTGGACCGCCATCGATCCCTCGCCCACTGCCGCTGCGACCCGTTTCATGCTTCCTGACCTCACGTCGCCTACCGCGAAAACTCCGGGTCGGCTGGTTTCTAATAAATAGGGGCTGCGCTTAAGCGGCCAGCCGGTGCCGATATCTGTGCCGGTTTTGATGAACTGTTTGTCGTCCAGTTGGAGGCATCCGTTCAGCCATCCCGTGTTGGGGGTGGCACCCGTCATCATAAATAAGTGTGGAATCTCATACGTACCGGTTTCACCGGTCTGTTTATTCCGCCAACGAACACATTTTAAATGGTCGTCGCCTTCCAGCGCTTCGACTTCCGTCCAGCTCATTAAAGTGATCTCCGGGCACGCTTCGATACGGGAGATCAGATAACGCGACATGGTCGACGCGAGGCCAGGCCCTCGCACCATTAGATACACACGTTTAGCGTGATTGGCGAGGAAGACCGCTGCCTGGCCGGCGGAATTGCCTCCGCCGACGATCGCGATATTTTGATCGCGGCAAATCCCGGCTTCGATGGTGGTTGCGCCGTAATAAACTCCGACGCCTTCGAACTTGGTGAGATTTTGAAGATCCGGCTTGCGATACTGGGCTCCGGAGGCGATGATAACTGTCCGGCTTTTGATCGACTTACCATCATCGAGCGCGATGCCATACGGTTTTTTGGCGCATTCCAGTGCGTTGGCGGATCGGGCGACCGCGACCTTTGCGCCGAACTTCTCCGCCTGTACAAAAGCGCGTCCTGCCAATTCCTGGCCGGAAATTCCAGCGGGGAAACCGAGATAATTCTCGATCCGGGAACTCGATCCAGCCTGGCCTCCGGGGGCGTTGGTTTCGATCACCAGCACGCTGAGACCTTCGGAGGCTCCGTAAACTGCTGCCGCCAAACCACTTGGTCCCGCGCCGACGACCATCAGGTCGTACACGTTGTCCTCGTCGATTCCGGCGTTGAGGCCGAAGCATTCCGCGGCTTGGGCGTTGGTAGGATTTCGCAAGACCAGCGTCCCGCGGCAGATCAGCACCGGGATGTCGTTGATTTTAATGCCAAACTGATCGAGGACGGTTTGCGTATCGGGATCGCTTTCCACATCTAAATAAGTGTGGGGATGGCCGTTTCGCGACAGAAATCCTTGCAAACGCAGGGTATCTGCCGAGTTGCTGGACCCGATCAGGATCGCGTCGCCCACCGAGTTGCGGATCAGAAAGACCCGGCGCGTCAAGAAGGCGCGCAGGAATATTTCAGACAATTCAGCATCGTCTTCAATAACATGCCGCAGATTTGCGCGGCTGATTTCGACCACGGTACCGGCTTCTCTCGCTTTGCACTGCACCAGACTGCGCCGCCCGGAGAGTTGATTCACTTCGCCGGTGAACATTCCCCTGGTCAGGATCTGGGAAACGGCGGCGACCTCCAGGCTGCCGTCGAGAACGAGAAAGACGCCGTGAGACTCATCTCCTTGATCGTAAAGGATTTCCCCCGGTTCGACGTGCCTGGTTTCGCCATGGGGCGTCAACCGCGCGATCTGCTCCTCCGAGAGCGGTGGAAATTTAGGATCCGGTTCCGGCATCGCTAATCCATAACAATTTCATCGATATAGCACCACTTCCAGTGCTCGCCAGGCTCCAGCGACCGGATGATCGGGTGGTTGGTCGCGTGAAAGTGCTTGGTGGCGTGCTTATTCTTAGAGGAATCGCAACAGCCGACGTGGCCGCAGGTCAGGCAAAGCCGTAGATGGACCCAGGTGTCGCCCATCTTCAGACATTCTTCGCAGCCGTTGGTTTTCGGCTTTACGTTGTGGATCTGGTTGAGGTGAGTACATTCTGGCATAGTTTGAGCGTACCTTATAGAGTCCTAAATGACCAAAAACGTCGCGCGGCGAATCCTTATTTGACCATAAATTCGCTTGCAATCGGACTATCATGATAGTAGACTAAACGCACAAACAGTTCAAAAATGCCAAATCCCAAGCTGACGAAACTCGAATTACAGGTGATGGAAGCGCTGTGGCAGAAGGGCGCGTGCTCGGTTCGCGAGATTCAGGAGACGTTTCCCGAAGCGGCTCGGCCGGCGTATACGACGGTGCAGACGACGGTGTACCGGCTGGAGCGGAAGAAGGCTTTGCGGGTGGTGAAGCGGATCAGCAACGCAAATATTTTCGAAGCGGCGATTTCGCGGAACGAGGCGCAGCGGAAGTTGATTGACGAACTACTGGCGCTGCTGGGAGGCAAGGGCAAGCTGGTGATGGCGCATCTGGTGGAGTCGGGCGAGCTGACTTTGGAGGACGTGAAGGAAGCGGAGAAGGCGCTTCGAAAGGAGAAGAAGCCGTGATCCTGAACCATTTGTGGCAATCGAGTTTGTTGGTGTTCGCGGTTTGGGTGTTGACGCTGGTGCTGAAGAGCAATCGCGCGGCGGTGCGGTATTGGTTGTGGCTGGCGGCGTCGGTGAAGTTTTTAATTCCTTTTTCCTTGCTGGTTCGCTTGGGGAGTTTGTTCGAATGGCGGACCGCAGCGCCGTTGGCGAGTCAGCCTCACATTTCATTTGTGATGGAAGAGATGGGGCGCGCGTCCGTTGCTCCGGTCGCGGTTGCAACGGCTGCGCCGGGTTTCAATTTTGTTCCTTTATTGATTGGGATTTGGTTTTGTGGGTTCGCAATCGGAGTTGTTTTGTGGATGCGGTGGTGGGTGCGGATTCGCGCGATGGTGCGGAACTCTGTGGATGCTGGCAGGCGGAACCGCTTGCCCCATCAGGAGGATCGCTCCCTGTGGTCGCGGCTCGGTAGAGCGAAGAGGGCAGGTCGGGAACCTGCCCCACTTGCGGTCAGGATTTCTTCTGCGCGGATGGAGCCGGGGGTGTTTGGGATTTTTCGGCCGGTTTTGTTGCTGCCGGAGGGGATTGCGGAGCGGTTGACTCCGGCGCAGTTGGAGGCGATTGTGGCGCATGAGTTGTGCCACGTGCGGCGGCGCGACAATCTGACGGCTGCGATTCATATGGTGGTGGAAACGATTTTCTGGTTTCATCCGCTGGTGTGGTGGATCCGGGCGCGGCTGATCGACGAGCGTGAGAGGGCTTGCGATGAAGAGGTGCTGCGGCTCGGGAATGAGGCTGAGGTTTATGCGGAGGGCATTCTGGAGGCTTGCAAGCTCTATCTGGAGTCGCCGCTGGCTTGTGTATCCGGAGTGACGGGCTCCGATCTGAAGAAAAGAATTGAGAGCATCATGGCGAATCGGCGCTCGGCGCGGGTGGGCGTTTTTAAGAAGGTTCTGCTTGTCGGGGCTGCGATTGGAGTGGCGATTGGGCCGGTGGTGGTTGGTGTTTTGAACGCACCGCTTGGTCTGGCGCAATCTCACGAGGAATTCGATGTGGCATCTGTCAAGGTCTTTAAGCGGGGATCGCGGCCTGAGAATCGGAAAATTACGGTGGGCCACGGAACGTTAACGATGCAGCAGCAAACGCTGCGAGAGTGCATTAAGTGGGCGTACGGTTTGACTACGGCCAGCCAAATCACTGGGCCGGAGTGGATCGATTCAGAGGAGTACGACGTCACAGCCAAGGCTGAAGAGTCCGCTACCCAGGACGAGATGCGCGCGATGCTGCGAGCGCTGCTTGCGGAGAGATTTAAATTGGCGATCCGGAAGACGACGGAGCAGCGTCCTTTGTATTCGTTAGTGGTGGCTAAGGGTGGCCCGAAGCTTCGCGAGGTTCCTGAAGAGGTCAAGGGGTTCCACATGGATCGCGACGGCGGCTTCATGATTTATCACATGGTGACAAACCTGGCTCGAATGGCGGAGATCCTCCCGATGTTCCTCGACCATCCTGTGCTGGACAAGACGGGGCTCACCGGTGTCTTCGATATAACGTTCAAGGTCGAGATGGAGCCGGAGGCGCAGATGCCACAGCCCGGGCAAGTGTTCCGCGGATTTGGGATGACACCGGGGATTTTCGGTGCGGTCGAGGCGCTGGGGTTAAAACTGGTATCGGAGAAGGGGCCGGTGGATGTGCTGGTAGTGGAGCGTGTGGAGAGGCCGACGGGAAATGAGCAGGCGTTTTTTAGAAAGGCGATGTGGTCGCCTCAAGCATTTGAGGTGGCGAGCGTCAAGCCTACGGCGGAGACAGGAAGCGGAATGGGTCTCAACCGGCTGCCGGGCGGGAGATTCGTAACTACCAATACCAGCCTAAAGACTCTGATCGGATTTGCTTACGACGTTCGGGATCATCAGATTTCGGGAGGGCCTAACTGGCTGGCGTCGGATGGTTTCGATATTGTTGCGAAGGCGGAGGGCGGGGATTCGCGGACAGAAGACCTTCGACTGATGGTTCAGCGGCTCCTCGCGGATCGATTCAAGCTGGCTCTTCATCGAGAGACTAAGGATTTTTCGATATATTCCCTGGTGGCCGGGAAGGGTGGACCAAAATTACACGAATCTGAGGCGGGGGACATGGGGATTTCGAGCGGGGGCAAAGGGCGGACGCTCTTCAAGAAGGTGTCTATGCAACTGCTGGCGCAATTTCTGTCGCAGCGGCTGGGGCAGACGGTGGTTGACAGCACGGGACTTCACGGGCAGTATGATTTCTCGCTGGAATGGGTTCCAGGAGAGGGCGAGCCGAGGAAGAAAGTCGACGGCGTGGAGGTGCCTCTACCTGCCGATAGTTCGAGTCCTTCGATTTTTACCGCGTTGCAGGAACAGCTGGGGCTGAAGTTGGAATCGACGAAGGGGCCGGTGGAGATTCTGGTGATCGATCGGGCGGAGAAGCCTTCGGGGAATTAAAGTAGGAGTTAAAGCGGACGCACAGGGGGCGTAGACACGAGTGTCAACGCGGCACGCACGAGTGCGTGCGCCACAGCTGGGGGCAAGATGAGCCGGGCGGCGGGCAGGTCGGGGACCTGCCTCACTGCGGGCGCAGCAAAGGACACGTCGGGGACCTGTCCTACTTGGGTACACTTGGGGCGATGGGCTTTCGTTGGGAATTGCTGCTGGCGGGGGCGATCTTGCATGCGCAAGCGTTTGAGGTTGCGTCAATCAAGCCTGATCCGCCGGGAGGCGTTTCCACGGGGAATCTACAGGTGCTTCCGGGTGGGCGGCTTAGCGCGCAGAGGGTTTTGCTGCGATTCTTTATTCAGAACGCTTACAACGTCAGGCCGTTCCAGATTTCAGGAGCACCGGACTGGATCAATTCCGAGGGCTACGACATCGAGGCGAAGGCGGAGGGCGATCCGGGTCCGGAGGAGATGCGGCGCATGATGCAGGCGCTGCTCGAAGACCGGTTCAAAATGAAAAGCCATCGTGAGACGAAGGAGCTGCCCGTTTACGCGTTGACTGCGGCGAAGGGCGGATTCAGACTTCCAGAACCGAAGGACGGGAATTGCGACACTGCCGATGCAGATGCGCCGCCACGGCCGCCTGCTTCGGATTTGCCGGGGCCATGCGGGCGGGCGATGGTTGCGATATCGAGGTTCGGGGGCGTGAAAATTCACGGCGGGAAGATATCCATGGGAGAGTTGATCAGGATTCTCTCGAACGTGCTGGGGCGCACCGTGATCGATCGGACCGAGTTCGCGGGAATGTTCGACGTCCACCTGGAATTCGCGATGGACGATGCGATTGACGGCCTGCCGCATCCTCCCGTTGCGGCGAGCGAGGGAGGCAGCCCTTCGATTTTTGTTGCGGTGCAGGAGCAGTTGGGGTTGAAGCTGGAATCGACGAAGGGGCCGGTGGAGGTGCTGGTGATCGACCATGTGGAGAGGCCTTCGGGGAATTAGGGAAACGCTTCCGGAGGGCAGGTCGGGAACCTGCCCCACTAATTAGCGGGAGTTGGAGCAGGTGAAGTTGGCGGCTTCGTTGGGGTTGCCGGTTCCTTTATAACGGGCGACTTCGGGGAAGGGGCACAGAGGACGCGTACGATCTTTACGGGACGCCAGGATTCGGGCGGGAGGGTTTTTGTGCTCGACCCATTGCTCCAACGCGTCGACCATATCGAACGTGTTGACGCCGTCGCCTCCGCCGCAGTGGGCCATGCCGGGGACCATGAAGAGGCGGTAGAAATCGGGGATGGACGGGCCCATTTTCTTCAGTACCGATTGGTAATACGCGACGCTCGAGGCGGGAGGGATCTGGGGATCGCTCCAGCCGTGGTATTGAATCAGTTTGCCGCCGTGTTTTCGGAAGGCGCTGAGGTCGGGGTCAGTGGCGTTGATGCGATCGGCGTCCAGTTTTCGGGCGCGGACGATGTCGCTATCGAAATTGAGCGAGCGGAAGTTCCAGTTGGGGTCTTCGAAGACGACGTATTTGAAATAGTCGAAGCCGATGGCGAAAGGGTTCGGGCCGGCGAAGGTTCCCCAGCCAAGCTCGCTGCCGCGTTCGAGGCCGGGGGCGATGCCTGGGCCGGGACCGGCGTAAATCTTCCTGGCGGCTTCGACTTGCGGGGCGGTGAGGCAAGTAGACTCGTCGGCGCCTTTGCACTCGATGGTTTTCGGATCGAAGGCGCAGCGGGTAGGATCTTCGATGACATTATCGGCCAGGCCGTCGGCGGCGTCGCATGCATTGAGCGCAGCGTCGTGAAGGAAAGGGAATTTCCGGGGCGGAATGTAACTTGCCTCGTCCTTGTGCACGGCTTGGGCGACCCACATGGAGAGAGTCGCGCGGGCGGTCCAATCGAGCCCGGGAGCGCCGGCGACGATACCGTCGAAATCGTCGGGGAAGCGCTGGGCTTCCTTCATGGCTTGCTTGCCGCCGGCGGAGCAGCCGTTCCAATACGAGAGCTGCGGGGTTTTTCCGTAGAACGCGGCGATGATCGCTTTGGCTTTCACGGTCATCTCATGTTCGGATCGCCAGGCGTAATCGATCAGCTTTTCGGGATGACCGAGGGCGAAGCTGGCACTGCCGCCCTGATGGCCGGTATCGGTGGAACTGGTGGCGTAGCCTTTGCGGAGGGCGGGCTGCATGGCGGACCGGCTGATGTCGCCCGACCATCCTCCGTTGCCGACGGCTTGATATTTGCCGTTCCAGTTGACGGGGAGCCAGACTTCCATATTGATATCGGAGTCGGGGGAGGGGCGGAGGGTTGCGGAGACTTCGCAGTGGGCGGGAGCGTCGTCGATTCGCTTCGCATCGGTGATGGTGGTGTCGGGGAGGTGGAGGGACTTCAGTTCGTCGCAGGTCGCGGCTTGGGCTGAGGTCGCTAGTAGCAACGCAATGAAGAGCCGCCTGAAAGGGGGGCCGCCGCCAATATTGGCTGCCCCACACGGCGGCGGAATGCACTGGAGCGGCATTAGAGTCACTGGACAACTACGTTTACGGGGACGCTGGAGACTCCACCGACGGTTACTACGATCGGCTCGTTGCCGAGGGGAATGGTCGATGGGACCAGGATATTGACCTGCGTTACGCCGATCAAGCCGGGGGTGATTCCGGCGAATTCTAAGAACGCGGGCTGGCCTCCGATGGTGACGGATAGCGGGAGGACGGGGACGGGGAGATTCGCCAGCGCGGTTCCGGATGCGGGCGAATAGGCGGTCTTGAGAGCCGGGGCGACGTCGCCGGTTCCAGTGACGTAGAGCGCCAGCGCCGTTCCGGCCTTTACGGTCGGCGTGGGGAGCACGTTGCCGTTCGCGTCGGCGAAAACTCCGGGGGATGACGGGGACATCTGGAACTGGAATCCGGCGACCTGTCCGTTGTTATTGACGCCTAAAACCGCGGGTCCGGCACCGGCTGCGAACGGGACCTGGATGTTGAGCATGGTGGGGGAGGCGTAGATCACGGGGGCGGCGAGTCCATCGACGGTGGCGGAGACTCCGGCGAGCGAATAGGGTAGAGGACTGCCGGAATTGGTGGCGACCGAATTGGCAAGCCCGGCGCCGAAGACGCTCATCAGCATCCCTGGGCTGACCTGGGTTTTAAACGATGCGGAGTTGGCGACGGCGGATATTGTGGTTGCGGCGTTTTGAGAGAGCGACAGCGCGCTGCCGCTGATGACGAACATCACTGGGACGTTGATGTATTGGGGCACGGAGTTTTGAGATTGCAGGACGATGATGGCGCGATAGGCTCCGGGCTCGAATCCTGCGGGGTTGGCGGTGAGAGTGATGGCGCCGCTGCCGGTTCCGGAGAGTTGAGAAGCGGTGAGCCAGGAGGAAGTGCGATTAGCGGGATAGATCGAGGCGGTCCACTGCTGGGTCTTATCGGAAAGATTCACCCCTAGTGTGGCGGTTACCGGCTGAGCGGATGCGGCGAGGCTGAGGGTGGCGGGTGCGGCGGAAAGAGTTCCCGGGTTGGCCGGTGGGCCGACGAAGGAAACGGTGAGGTTTTGGGTTCCTCCATCACTCAATTCGATGAAAATTGAATCGATCGCGGGAGGAGTGATACCGGAGAAGCAGAGGGTCCCGGCGATGCTGCCGTAGGCATCGAGGCGCGTGGTTCCGAAGATCGACGCGATACTGGTCGCGTAGTCCACGCTGCCGGCCTGAAGATCGGTGATAATGTTCACGCCGAAGCCGCCCTGGTCGTCGAGGTTAAGCTGCACGGACCAGGGGCAGGCGGCATTGGCGGGATTCTGGGCTACGGTCAAAGGCGTTGCGTTAAAGTTCCCGTAATCGTAGGTCGGCAGGGTCGCGAAATTCACGGCGACCTGACGGGTCCAGACCAGGCCTGTGGGATCGGTGCCGGTGAACACGAAGGTCTTGATCACGGGCGCGGCGAGCCCTCGGAAAACGAAGTTCGCGGTCACAGTGCCTTTGGGCGCAATCTGCGGCGACGGGAAATATTGGGAGAGCGATTGAGCGGCGCCATCGATGGTGAGTCCGGTGATGAGGGCGGGGACGCCGGCGACTTCGATGAGCGAGACGCTGGTCTGCCAGCTCAAGCCCTGGGCGTCAGCGGGTTGGGGGAAAACGGTGGTGGGCGCCGAGGGCACGATCGAGGTGACGCCGGACGGGGTCGTGACCTGGATCGTTCTGGTCGCCCCGCTGGGACTATAGGACGCGTCGCCGGAGTATTGGGCGGAAAACGCGATCGATCCAGCGAAGCCGATCTGATATAAGGGGACGCTAATCGTGGCGCTGCCGGCGGAAAGCGTCGCGCTTCCCAGAGGAGTGGTGTAGTAGTTGAAACTTACGGTTCCGGTGGCAGCGGCGGGACCCACGGTCGCAGTCAACTGAATGGTATCGTTCAAGGTCGCTTTGGTGACGTTAGCGGATAGCGTGAGGGTCGTTGCGTTGACGGCGGTGTTCCACATGGTGACCAGATTGTTAGCGTCCACTGAGCCGAGGCCGGTGGTCAGATCGTAGGCGACGCTGGCCGTATAGCCGAATGAGCCGGTCAGACAATCGGGACTGCCCTGTGCGCATTGCACGATATTATTCCCGTTGATGACGTCGTGAAACGCCGTCGGAGCGCTTTGCGCCAGCCGGTAGAGCTGCGGATTCACGTTGCCGAGTCCGGCGGTTTTCTGAATCTTATTGGTGACCTGATAGTGATTCAGGAGGGCGAGGATTGCGGCCATCGACGGCGTGGAACAGGACGTTCCGCCGGATATGTAGGTCCCCCCCTCGTAAGTGACCAGATACCCATCGTGAAGCGCGGCGCTGAGAGAAATGTCGGGGACGTCGCGGGCGTTGTCGCCCGGCACGCCGGGTCCGCTCTGCCAGGCGGGTTTGGAGTAATAAACGCTGGCGCCTCCGCCGGTCGAGTCGATGCCCGACGTGTTGGACTCATTCCAGGCGGCTTCCGGAATATAGGAAATCGCGGAGCCGTTAGTTGTGGCCGCATTGGTAGGGTTCCAAAACGTGCCGTTTCCTTCGACGAACTGCGTTCCTCCGACGCCGGTGACCTCAGGCAGCACGGCCGGAAAATTCACGGCGCGGCCGCGGGTTGCGAACGGCTCCGCGCCTTGCGAATCGCAAGCGGCGGCTCCGGCGTCGCCCGATGCGGTCAGGATCGTGATCCCCTGCGCATTCCCCTGCTGCACGATGGCGCGATAGGAGGGATCGCCATCCACTTCGCAGGTGGAGTAACTCGCGCTAATGATCGGAGCCAAGCCCAGCTCCACGGACGCGATGATGGCGGTAAACGCGTCCTGGCCGTAGACATAATAAATGGTTGCCTTCGGGGCGACTGCGCCGGACCATTCGATATCCAGATTGCCTTCAAATTGCGCGCCGGTGAGGCCCGGGTCGGCACCGCCGTAGAGGATCATTTTGGGGTTATTCGCGGGAAGTCCATAGGTACTGCGGAACTTGGTGATGTCGCTCAGCAGGACATCGGATTCGCCTACTACCACGATGTTTTGGCCGGTTCCGTCGATTCCCGCGGTATAGAGCGCGCCCACGTCGTAGATGGTCGAGAAATCCGCCGGGGCCATATAGTGAGCAGTGCCGGTGGTGAAATCGGGTTGGCTCTTGATGGCGTTGGAGACCGGATAAAAATCGTGCAGGCCGAGGATTCCGCCCACGATGTCCGATAGAGCCTCCGGCACGGAGGGGATCGCGGTGTTCGCAAAGTGCGTTACGCCGTTGACTTCGAACTGATGGATCGGCGTGTGCAGGGCGTTCGAAACTTGCGCGGCGGTGCCGCTGAAGGCGATCCAGTTTGCGCTGCGAGCGGAGTGATCGATGGCGAAACCCTGGGATGTGAGCCAGGCGACGACTTTCGATTGATCGCTGGAATTGAGGCCGAAGCGGTTGCCGAATTGCTCCGGTGTCAACCAGTTGCGAAAGCTTGGCGACGCGGGGTTTTGCTGGTCGAACAGCAGCCCGTCGAGATCCGATTGCTGGGCCGCCGACGGTTTCACGAGAAGCACCATGTAACTCAATTTTTTGGCCGGATCGACGGGGCCGCGGTCGAACGCCGGCTGCGCCAATCGATGAACATGGCCAGGAACGATCGAAGTCCGCGCGTTGTTCATCGGCCGGGTAATACGGCTCGGCGGAGCGGCCGTTAACAGGGCCGCGCTGAATAATAGCGCCGGAAGTAACCTAAATGAAATTAAATCGCTGGAAATTCGCGATCCATTTTTGAGCATTTGGGAAGTATATACTATGGCGCACGCACTCCTCGCGGAAACAAGCCCGGGTATGATAGCTTGTGAGCAGCAATGCGATTTTTCTTCACCCTCAGTACCCTCATCGCCGGGAGTCTGTTCGCGCAGCAACCACCGGCGGCGCCGGCCGATAACAGCGACGCGCAGGCCAGCCAGACGAGAGGAATGCCGGCGCGGGCCACTCCGAACGACTATCTGGCGCACGGAGCGGCCGGCCCGCTGTCGATTGGCGCGGAGTTCATGCAACATTCGGTGCCGTCTCCCGCCGGGCTTCTTGTCACGGAAGATTACGTGGTGGTCGAAGCGGGAGTATTCGGGCCTCCGGGCGCGCGCACAACGCTTAACCCGGCCGATTTCTCGTTACGCATTAACGGGAAAAAGACGCTGCAAAGCGAGGCGTACGTGGCGGTATTCAAATCCCTGAAAGATCCGGAGTGGGAGCCGGATGTTCCGGTGGACAAAGCGTCGAAAACCAGCATCAATTCCAGCGGTGCCGGGGGCAAGGGTGCGGACGGCGGCCCCCCCGTCGTGCCCAAGCCGCCTTTCAAGCTGCAGCGCGAGTGGAATCTGCGTATGCAGAAAGAGGCGTTCCCGGAAGGAGACCGCGCCCTGCCGCAGGCGGGTCTGCTGTTCTTCAAGTACGGCGGCAAGCCTTCAGGGATTCATTCGATTGAGTTGATGTACGCGGGTCCATCGGGGAAAGCTACTCTGGCGCTTCAGCCGTAACCGCGTTCAAGCCCCGCGAACACAGAAGGACCAGTCTGCCATCGAGTTTTTCAATACCCTCTTAAGACTTACCCTACTGTGGCCCAGTGGAGATAGCAGGTCGGGAACCGGCCTCACTTGCGATGGACAGGTCGGGGACCTGTCCTACTCGGTCGCGGCTGTACGTCGGAAACATCGCGGCTGTCCGCTTACGCATGGCGGTTCTGACTGAGCCGCCATTTGTAAGCATGCGGGTAGACGCTAGCCCCACTTATGGCAGCCACTCGGCGTAACGGTCGAGCGCGGCTTGCGGGACCTCGTTGTACCAGCTATATCCCCTTTGCCGCTCTGCTGAAATTTCCTTGACGTCATCGTGGATCGATTTATCACGATCACCGAATATGGGGCTCAGCGTTCCGATTTTGTAATAGCGGGCCCAGATGGGCTTGGCTCCGGCACGATCGATGAGGACGGCGCCTTCGGATGTTCTTAGATAAGCTTTCCCGTGAATCGCCGTCTGCTTCAGCCATTCGACGGCGGCGCCTGCCGCAGCCATGACCTCCGGCGACGGATCGGGCAGTTTCATCAGGAACAGGATCATCGCGGCGCTTTCTGAACTGCACTCCGCGGCCGGTTCGTAATTCCGGCCCGCGACCGGCTTTAGCGTCAGCGCGTCATACTGCTGGCCCCAGACGGTACGCCGTCCGTTTTCGATGATCTGCGTTGCGAGGATGCAATCGATTCCGCGCGCCATGCTTTTCCTGGCCCGGCTTGCAACTTCGGGCGGGACGAATGCGAACACCCCGTACCGATCGGCGACACCTTCCAGCAGTTCCAGCGTTTCCGTGACCGCGCCGTCGTTATAAGTGATCGCGTCGTGATAGCCGCCTTCGAGAGGCCAGACCTGCGGCCAGCCTCCGTTGGGAAATTGCGCGTTCAACAAATATTCGATCCCGCGCAGGAAACTCGCGCGGTAAGTGGCATTCTCTTTGGCCGCGTTGATCACCTTGGCGAGAAATTGCAGCTCCGTGGTGGTCGCATCGTTGTCCAGAGTACCGACGTAGTTCCAGTGCAGATCAGCCGGAGTGTCGAAGTCGTCCGGGCCTAGATAATGAGAAAGATTATTGGGCGCGAAGCTTTCCCCTTTGCGGCGCGGGTGGTCAGCGACGTTGAGATTTTTGCTCCAACCTCCCGCAGGAGTCTGGAAGGACGCGATCGCGTCCGCGATGCGCCGCGCTTCCCGGCTGCCGTACCAATCGGCGGGACGCGTCAGAGGCATGCTTTTCGCCGTAGATCCGTTGGGAGGGATCAAGGCCTCGGAAAGGCCGGCAGCTTTCAACTCGGCTGAAAGAAGCGCGCGATCGGCCTCCTTTTGACGGGCCGATCGATCCAAGTATTCTTTCCACGCCGTTTGCTGCGACTTCGGCAATTGAGCGATCCGCTCCATCGTGATCGATTGCGCTGGGACGCTCGTGCCGATCACCGCCCCGTAGCAGGAAGCCACGGCGAACGCACTGGAAAAAAGCTTCAACAATATTTCATGTTAAGCGGAATTGCACAGATGTGACTCCAAGGCACGGATTTTTTTGGCGAATCCCCGAACAAAAGCGGATACGGTGGCGTCTAAACTGCTAAGACTCGACCAACCTTATGAAACTGACGCTGCTGCTGCTGGTCTCCTGCGTGGCCTTCGCGCAAACCCCTTCCTTTGAAGTTGCGGACGTCCACGTGTCGAAACCGGGCGCATCGCCCACCGGAGCGCCTTTCCCTGGCGGAGGGTTTGAGCTGCACGGATTCACCATGGTGGATCTGGTCCGGTTCGCCTTCGGCGTCGACGACGACATGATCGTGGGAGGACCGGTCTGGCTCGGCACAGAACGCTTCGACGTGATCGCGAAAGCTCCGCGAGGCACCTCCGACGACAAGTCCAGGGTGATGCTGCGGGGACTGCTCGCGGACCGTTTCAAGCTGGTGTATCACATCGAGGACAAACCGCGGCCGGCGTTTGTGATGACCGTGGGCAAGAAGTCGGTGCTAAAACCGGCGGAGGGGGCCGAAGACGGGTCGTGCGAGCCCAAAATGGATCCCCCGTGGCTCACGTTCGTGTGCAAGAACACAACCATGGCAGAGTTCGCGGAGAAGATCCATCAATGGGCGGGCGCGTATGTGACTCACCCCGTGGTGGATCAAACAGGACTCAAGGGCGGCTACGATTTCACGCTACATTGGGTGGGCCGCGGCGCTCTGGAATCGACGCCCGACGCGATCTCCGCTTTCGACGCCGTGGAAAGGCAGATGGGTCTGAAGCTGGTGGCCGGGACTCAGCCTTTGCCCGCCATGGTGATCGATAGCGTGGAAAAAATTCCGACGCCGAATGCCCCGGGCGTAACGGAAAAACTACCCGACACGCCGACCGAGTTTGAGGTCGCGGACGTGAAACCGAGCAGGCCGGACGAGAAAATGAACATAAGAATGCAGCCTAACGGGCGGCTCGACGCGCAAGCGGTGTCGCTTAAGTTTCTGCTGCAACTCGCTTACGATAATTTCGACGACAATGCCTTCGCAGGGGAACCAAAATGGCTGGATTCGGACCATTTCGACGTCATCGCGAAAGCGTCACGGGCCGTCCCGATCGACGCGTTGCGAGTGATGCTCCAGAAGCTGCTGGCGGATCGGTTCAAGCTGGTGGTTCATATTGAAAAACAGCCCATCCAGGTGTTTGCGCTAGTGGCGGGAAAGCACCCGAAGCTCGACGAAGCGGCGGGGACCGAACGCACAGGATGCAATCCGAGTTTCGACAAAGGGATGCTGACGGTCACTTGCAAAAGGACCACCATGGCGGAGTTTGTCGAACAGATCCATCGCTTCGCCGGCGGCTATTTTAATCATCCGCTGGTGGATGCAACGGAGCTAACAGGCTCCTATAATTTCACCGTTTCTTGGACGCCGAAACAGAATATTCCCGGCGGCGCGCCTCCTGCCGCGGCTCCGGCGGCTCCTGCGAACGGTTCGACCCCTCTGCCGGCCGATCCCACCGGCGTCACCGTTTTTGAAGCGATCGACCGGCAACTGGGCCTGAAGGTGGAAACGCAAAGGAGGCCGGGGCCCGTCGTTGTGATCGATCACGTCAATCAGGTGCCTACCGAGAATTAGTACGGTACAATCCGGCAATGCGAGCCCTCGGACTCCTCCTTGCCGTCTCCATCGTTTTCGCAGCCGACTGGCCGCAATTTCGCGGACCGAACGGCAGCGGCGTCGCGGCTCCCGATGCCGAGCCTCCTGTAAAGTTCGGCGCGGCAAAGTGGAAAACCGCGCTCCCCGTTGGACATTCCTCGCCCTCTGTCTGGGGCGATCGAATTTTCCTGACGTCTTTTGATCCTGATTCCAAGAAACTGGAAGTGTTGTGCGCCTCTGCCAAAACCGGAGCCATCCAGTGGAGGCACGTCGCGCCCGCGCCGCAGATCGAGGAAACGCACGTGGTCAGCAATCCCGCCACGGCGTCGCCTGCGGTGGATGAGAAACGCGTCTACGCGTACTTTTCCTCTTACGGAATAATGGCTTTCGACCATCAAGGCGAGCCGCAGTGGACCGCGCCGGTCCCCATGCCGAAGACCCATCACGGCAGTGGAGCATCGCCCGTTCTGGCCGGCGATCTGGTGATCCTTAATCACGACGCGATGCAGGGCGGATACTTGCTCGCATTGAATCGCGATAGCGGCACCCAGGCCTGGAAGCAGCCTTATCCCGCGTCCGGACGAGTGGAAAGTTACTCCACCCCCATCGTCTGGCACGATCAATTGATCCTGCACCGCGCGGGCGTGATCGAAAGCTATCGCATAACGAACGGCGCGCGTCTTTGGTCGCTGCCCGAAAATACTTCGGGAGCCAGCACGCCGGTCGCCTCCGACGACGTGATTTACGTCAGCACCTGGAACAACCTGGGGGAAGAGGATCAGCGTCCGGCGCTGCCGGATTTCCCGGCGCTGCTCAAACTTTACGACAAAAACGGCGACGGAGCCATTGACGGATTGGAGTTTCCGGAAAAAATCCTCTTTACCGCGCGGCCGGGCCTGGAGACGATTCCCAATTCGCAGAACTACGTCTTCTTCCGCACCGTGGACCGCAACAGGGATGGGAAGATCGACCAGGCCGAGTGGGAAGCGTTTCGCAATCGAGTCAGCGCCATGGCCACGGATCACGGCTTGCTCGCCATCCGGGTCAAAGAAGACAAACCGGAAATCATTTGGCGCGAAAATACCTCGATTCCTGAAGTGCCTTCGCCGTTACTTTACAAAGGCCGTTTGTTTATGGTGCGCAATGGGGGTGTCGCGACATGTCTCGACGCCGGCACGGGTAAAGTGATTTTCCGCGCACGAATCGGCGCTCCCGGAGCTTATTTCGCGTCCCCTATCGCGGCCGCTGGACGTGTTTATTTTGCATCGTCGGAGGGAGTTGTAACCATAATTTCAGCCGATTCCGAACAACTTAAGGTCTTGGCGCGAAATGAGCTCGGCGAGGATATGGTCGCGACGCCCGCAATCTCCGGCAATGCGATTTACATCCGCACGTTACGAAACATTTATGATTTTCTGAATTGACTGCTCTAAATATTACGCAACTCATAGCTGTTCGGAGGTATCTAACGTTATGCGGATGTTGTAAATTCCCGCAAAAAGAGAGCCGATTCTATGAAAGATTCGATGCGTCGTATTGCGGTCTGTATTGTGATGATCAGCGCCATGGTTTTGTTTCCGGCAGGCGCTGGTGCGGACCCCCAGGATCCGCCCGCCCAGGCGGCCACAGCTGCCCAACCCGCTGCACCTGCCGAACAGCAGACACTGAACGCTCAACAGCTCGAAAGCATGGTTGCGCCCATCGCCTTGTACCCGGACACGTTGCTGAGCCAGGTGTTGGTCGCCAGCACCTATCCGCTCGAAGTGGTTGAGGCGCAGCAATGGCTCGATCAAAATAAGACTCTGACCGGTCCCAAGGTGGTCGATGCCGCAAAGAAAGAAAACTGGGATCCCAGCATCCAGGCTCTGGTCGCGTTTCCTGACGTCTTGAAGCGGCTGAACTCCGACATTCGCTGGACCACCGATCTCGGTAACGCATTCCTCGCGCAGCAGGCAGATGTGATGGCCGCTGTGCAGAGGTTGCGCGCCAGCGCCAAGGCTTCCGGCAAGCTGACTGATACGCCACAAGCGAAGGTCGTCACCGAGGATCAAAATGGACAATCGGCGATTGAGATTCAGCCGACTGACCCGCAGGTCGTCTATGTGCCGACTTATAATCCGGCCTACTTTTGGGGTCCGCCGGTTTATCCGTGGCCGGGCCTGTTCTATCCCGGAATCGGCATCGGCTGGGGCTGGGGCCCTGGAATCAGTCTGGGATTTTTCTTCCCTGGATGCTGCGGGTGGGGCGGATGGGGATGGGGTTTCGGGTGGTTCGGCGGCGGAATTTTCGTGAACGGCCCCTTCTTCCACCGCTACGGATTCCACGATTTCCATGGCGGCGCCTATGGACGGTCCGCGTGGGCGCATGATCCCGGGCATCGCGGTGGTGTTCCTTATCCGAGAGGAGTTGCGGGGCGCTACGGCGGGGCGGCGCGTGGCGAGGCGCGTCCTAATGCGGCGGCAGTGCGATCCGACTTCGCGCGATCCGAAGCGCGCGGCGCCAACGAGGCGCGTCCCAACAATCACAGTGCCTTTGGCGGCACAAATAATGGAAGCCGGGCCCGCGAACAGAGCGATCACGGATTCTCGAGCATGGGCTCCGCTAGAACCGCTCCGGCGTTTCACGGTGGCGGAGGTGGAGGAGGCTTCCGCGGCGGAGGCGGCGGCGGTCATGCAGGCGGAGGCAGGAGATAACGTCATGAAAAAACTATTACCTTTTCTAGCGGTGCTCACACTTTCCGCGCAGCTCAAGACTTTCGATACGCCGGAGGCGGCGGCGCAGGCTGTGATTGCCGCGGCCGAAAAGAACGACGTGGCTGCACTCAATGCGATCTTCGGAGCGAACAGCAAAGCGATCCTGACCTCCGGAGATCCCAAGCAAGACGCCCAGGAACGCGCGGAGTTCGCCCGCGTGGCCCGCGCAAAATATCAGATCGAGAAGGATCCGATGAATCTCCATCGCGTGATGCTCGACGTGGGACCGGAGAATTGGCCTTTCCCGGTGCCGATCGTCGAGAAAGACGGCAAATGGAGTTTCGAGCCCGCGCAGGGCGAACTTGAGGTGCGCGCCCGCCGCATCGGCGCCAATGAGATCGACGTCATCGACATGTCCGCTGGCTTCGTGCAGGCGCAGCAGCAGTACGCCGAGGCCGATCGGGATAAAGACGGGATTCTCGAATACGCCGAGTTCCTGATGAGCGAGCCGGGCAAAGAAGATGGATTATACGCGGCAAGCTCACCGCTGATTCCGAAGGCTCTGGCCGAAGCCGAAGTGCGGCCGGGCCGGGCCAAGCCCGTTCCCTATCACGGCTACTATTTTCACATCCTCACCAGCCAACTCGCCTCCGACCGCGGCGGCACACACGTCAATTATCTGGTGCAAGGCAAGCACATGATGGGCGGCTTCGCGCTGGTAGCTTGGCCGTCGCAATACGGCGTCACCGGCATTCACACCTTCGTCGTGAATAAAGACGGCATCGTCTACGAAAAGGATCTGGGCACGCCAGCGTCGAACCTGACGCCGCCCGTGAAGACCTACGCGCCCGATAAGACCTGGACGCGCGTCGACGAAGAATAGCACCGCCGTGGTGGTTTTCGGTTTTCGCTGGGGAGCGGTTAGCTCCGACGCTGCGTTTCTCTCATTTCCTTACAGCAAACGATCCCAGGCTTACGCCAGTGGTTATAACCCCGTCAGGGCGGGGCTTTCGGGATTTCCGAACCGCTAACAATGGCGCCGAAACAGTCTACTAGCCTGACTCCATCATGGAAATCTCACGGCGTAACCTAATTCTCGCGATTGCTGCCAAAGCGTGGAGCCAGGAAGCGTCCATCTTTTCCACGAACGTAAAAGTCGTCTCGCTGCTCGCCACCGTAAGAGATAAAGATGGCAAAATCGTCAACAACCTGATCCAGGACGATTTCGTTCTCGAAGAGGATGGAAAGCCGCAGACCATCCGCTACTTCTCGCGCGAATCCGATCTTCCTCTTACCATCGGACTCCTGGTCGATACCAGCCGCAGTCAGGAGGGGGTGCTCGAAACGGAACGCCGCGCCAGCTTAACGTTTCTCGACCAGGTGCTGCGAGAGGACAAAGACAAGGCCTTCGTTGTGTCGTTTGATGTGAACGTCGCAATCCTTCAGGGGCTCACCTCCTCGAAAAAAGAGCTCGAGGCAGCGCTCGACCGTCTGCAGATTCCGGGACAATTTGCCACGCTGATTTTCAGCGCAATCCGCGATTCTTCAGAAAACATCCTGCGGAAACAGGCCGGCCGCAAAGCTGTTATTTTACTGACGGACGGCGTAGCCTTTCGCGATCCAGTGTCCATCGGCGCCGCAATCGAATTCGCGCAGCGCGCGGACGCCATCGTTTATTCCATCCGCTATTCCGATCGCACGCCGATGTTTCGACCGATCAGAAGCGCAGTAATGGGGATTGCGAAGGAACGCGGCAAGGAGGGTCTTGAACGCATGGCCCGTGAGACCGGCGGCGCTTCCTACGAGGTCAGAAATAGCGAAACCATCGAACAAATCTACTCGCGGATCGAGAATGCGCTGCGCAACCAATACAGCATCGGCTACACTCCGCTGCGTCCGACCGGCGATGGAAAGTATCGCAAGATCAAACTCAAAACCAAGGATCGCAATCTGGTGGTTACTACCAGAGACGGATACTACGCGCAGTAGAATAAAAGCTATGAGTGACCCCGCCGCCGTATTGCGCCAGAAGCAGAAAGAGTTGCAGTCTGAGATCGCTCGCTTAAGAGCCGAAGCTCGCGGGGATGGCGAGCCCGACGTACAAGACGAAACCGACGAGGCCGCCGCTGACGAGAGCACCGGCGAAACAGTCCAGGAAATTACGAATGCGTCGGAAACGCTCGAACAAGTGGAAGACGCGCTCAAAAGAGTCGCCGCCGGCACCTACGGAAAATGCGTCGTCTGCGGACGCCCTATCTCCGCAGCCCGTCTCGAAGCAATCCCCTGGACGCCCTATTGCCTGGAACACCAGGAAAAACTAAGCCGCTAAAACGCGCCCACGAAAATGAGAACATAGTCGACGATGAGATTTCGGCTGGTCCTCGCCACGTTACTCTGCGCCTCCGCGGCCTGGACCGTCACCCGCCCCGACGACATCCCCTTCGAAAAACACACCATCGACCTGGGAGCCAGCGAAGCCGCCGCCGTCGCCGACATCAATGGTGACGGCAAGCTCGATATCATCTCCGGCGAGAACTGGTATCAGGCTCCATCCTGGACGAAACACAAATTTCGCACGCTGAATTTTCAGGACAACTACGTCGACGATTTCAGCGACATGATCGTGGACGTCAATGGCGACGGCCGCATCGACATCGTGACCGGAGCCTACTTCGGCCGCAAACTCTATTGGATGGAGAATCCGGGCAACAAAGGTGAATGGAGGGAACATCTCATCGATTCCGGCTATCCGGTAGAGTTCGCCCTCCAGGTCGACCTTATCAATGATGGAAAGAAGCGCGAAATTCTTCCCGAATACGATAAAGCCGACGCGCCTCTCGCCTGGTACGAAGTTCAGAATGGAGCCTTCGTTAAACACGTCGTCAGCCCTACCAGTTTCGGCCACGGCATCGGCGTCGGCGACGTCAACGGCGATGGCCGCAACGATATTCTGACTCCGAAAGGCTGGTTCGAAGCGCCTCCCGATCCGCGTACCGGAACGTGGAAATGGCATCCCGATTTCGATCTCGGCTCCGTCGGATTCATGTACATCATCGACATAAATGGCGACGGACGAAACGACATCGTCACGTCAATGGCCCACAACTACGGCGTCTTCTGGATGGAACAAGGCGAAGGCGGCCAGTGGACCAAACACATCATCGATGAAAGCTGGTCGCAAGCGCATTCCATGACCATGGTCGACCTGAATCACGACGGCAAAATGGATTTCGTCACCGGCAAGCGCTACATGGCCCATAACGGCCGCGACCCCGGTGAGCGCGAGCCCCTCGGCGTTTACTGGTATCAATACACGAAGAGCGACGATGGCAAAAGCATCGTGTGGTTCCGCCACGTCATCGATTACAGCACTCGGACCGGCGGGGGCCTTCAAATTCCCGTAGTCGATATCGATGGCGATGGCGATCTCGACATCGTCACGGCCGGCAAAAGCGGTTTATTCCTGTTCGAAAACCTGACCAAGAAACATCCATGAAAACCATCTCAACTCTGTTCCTCGCAATCGGCCTGCTGCGGGCTGACACTCTTCTGGTGCTCTCGAAAGGCGACCTGACACTCGCGATCGTCGATCCCTCCACGCTGAAAGTAATCGCGCGCATGCCTTCCGGTCCGGACCCGCACGAAGTAATAGCGTCGGCCGACGGCAAGACTGCCTACATTTCGAACTACGGCGGAGGCGCGTATCACACCATCACGGTGGTCGACCTGATCGCGCAAAAAACCACCGGCACCATCGACCTGGGCGCCTTAAACGGCCCGCACGGCCTGATGTTCGTCGGCGGAAAATTGTGGTTCACCGCCGAAGGCGCAAAAGTAGTCGGCAGCTACGATCCCGCAACCAAACAGATTGACCTGGTCCTCGGTACCGGACAAAACAGAACTCATATGGTCTACGTTACCGACGACTTGAAGCGCATCATTACCTCCGATGTCGCCTCCGCAACAATGACCATCCTCGATAAAAGTGCAGGCGGCCGCGGCGGTCCCAATTGGGATGAAGTCCACGTTCCTGTGGGCCGGGGCGCCGAAGGATTCGATGTTCGCGGCAATGAATTGTGGGCCGCCAACGCGCAGGACGGAACGATTTCCATCATGGATCTGGCCCAGAAGAAAGTGACGCAGACGCTCAATGCTAACGTCAACAGCGCGAATCGTCTAAAGTTTACACCCGACGGGAAACTCGCCCTGGTCTCCGTTCTGAACGGCGCGGACTTGTCGATTTTCGACGTCGCGACCAGGACGCTTAAAAAGAAAGTCCCGATCGGCCACGGCGCGGCTGGGATCGAAATGAACCCGGATGGCTCCAAAGCCTACGTCGCCTGCACGCCCGACAGCTACGTGGTGGTGGTCGACTTGAAGACTCTGGAAGTGACTTCTCACCTGGATGCGGGCAAGAATCCGGACGGAATGGCGTGGGTTAAACGACCATAAATGCGCGTTTAAGGAGCTCCGCAAGTCCTTAAATGACCATAATTTCGCACTACCAGTTTTTCTCCCAAACACGTACGATCGGATACCTTCCGGCGTCTTCCGGTTGATACTTCGACTGCTCAAACCACCATTGGAGCCTTGCCCGTGGATCGGCGGCAAACTGTTGATCCGAGGCGAGTTTTTGCTCGAACTGTTTGCGCAAATCGGGCTGATCTGCCATCATTCGCCGGGCGATCGGCTCGGATAAATATTCGCCCACACCGCCTCCGCGCCCACCTCTTCCGCCGCCGGCTTCAAAAACCGAATCCAGCAGTCCCCAAGCTGCGATGGAATCGGGGGCGTTGGGTTCTAAAAGGGAGAGGATGAGGCGTGCGCGGCGCTGCTTCATCGGAACCCAGTAAGAACCGGCGGGGATGAAAATTTTCTCCTTCACTACGCGCGGTTCGACGGTCAGCATGACGTGGCCCTCGCTGGCGCCGGTCGCGAATTTTGTACTGGTGAACCGGTAGGTTTCGAAAACCTGGTCGAGAGGTTTTTCGGTGCGCTGCATTTCTACGCCGTGAACTTTCAGCAGGTCGGCGGCGCTGCTGAACGCGGCGGGGATCAGGTAGCCGAGAGGCATTTGCGCCGCTAGCGTCGTGTCGATCTGGTCGTGAATCACGGTTTGGATGTCGTCGACTTCGCCAGTGTACCGGGTTACGTTCGCTCCGGTTACTTCGCTTTTGAAAGGGGCGTTTTTGAGGGCGTGGTAAACCACCGGGTGGCTTTTGTCGCTAACTTTTCCGGCAAGGTAAACGGGCTCGGCGTTGCGATTGCCGGCGCGTTCGGACATGCCTCGATCCGCTTCGCGAACGGCTTCACGCAACGATTCGGCGTCGGCAGTGATGATGTCGAAGGTGTGGCGCATGATGTCGTAATTGGCCCAGGCCCGGGTGCGCGCGGTTTTGAGGCTGTGCGTTTCGACCAATAACGACGGGCGATTCTGCACCGCGGAGTACAAGTGCGAATAGCGCGGGGAGAATACTTCCATGAAGAATTCGCGATTGCGCAAGGCGCCGTAGGGAGCGACCAGGTGGCCGTCCGATTCCATTCGCTTGTTAAGTTCGGGGACATATTTTTCGCGGACCCAGGCGCCGGCCGGTTCCGCGATATCCTGATTGCGCGCCATATCCCAGGTGACGTCGTACTGCATGTCGGAGCCGTCCGTCACGTGGTTGTCGATCAGGAAATCCGGCATCCAGGTGTTGAAGACACGCAGCCACGCCTTCATTTCAGGCGTGTCGGCCTTCATGTAATCGCGATTCAGATTCAAGCGTTGCGCGGTCGCGCGGAGGCCGGTCGAATTCGGACCCTGCTGGCTGGGGCGATGATAGGCGCTGAAGTATTCGTGGCCGTCAACGTTGAAAACGGGAATGACGACGAAGATTGCGTGATCCAGCCACGCCGCGAATTTCTTGCTGACCGTCATATCGCGAATCAGCATCAGCACTGTATCTTTGCCTTCGATCTCTCCGGCATGGATGCCGCTTTGGATCATGATCACGGCTTTATTCGTTTTCGCGGCTGCTTCGGGAGTGAACGCGCGATCCTTCGAAACTACCAAAGCGATCATCGTCCGGCCCTCGGGGGTGGTGCCGATGTCCATCACCTTGACGAATTTTGAAGCGCGTTCCAGGCGGTGTGAAATTTCGACGGCTTCCGCATACGGCGCGGTTTCATTCCAGCCGGATTTTTCGCCGGTGGTGAGCAGGCTCTGCGGAGAATCCTTGGTGCTGGCGGTCAGCGATGCCGCGGCTTTCGCGGCGGTGGGTTCCGATGCGGAATGAGGAGCAATGGGGTCTTGTGCTAGCAGGAGCGCCAGAAGGCACGAGGGAATCATGAAGTGTATGTTAGCTCACGAGACATGAATGGAATTTTATTAGGCCGGTATGAAGGATCTGGCTTCGCAAGCGGAGGAGTGGCGGAGGCTCGAGAGAGGGCAGGTCGGGAACCTGCCCCACTCACAGGGACAGTCGTCACCAGATTAGTTTTAGGCCGAATTGGATTTGCCGGGAGGTGGTAGAGGTGCTCGTGATCACTCCGGCGGTGGGGGAGATTCCTGAGGTTGCGCTCGAGAAGACTACGGCGTTGGGGGTTCCGAAGTTGGCTCGGTTCAGGATGTTGAAAAACTCGGCTCGGAATTGCAGTGTGACTCTTTCGGACAGGGCGGTCTTTTTCAGGGCGGATAAATCCAGCTCAGCGATTCCTGGGCCGATCAGCGTGTCTCGGCCTACGTTGCCGTAGGTTCCGGTCGCGGGGGTCGCGAAGGCTGCGGGGTTGAAATATTCGTTCGGGCCTCCGATAATGATCGGGCCGCTGAATGCGGGATTGAAGCTGGGACGTACCGGATTGCGGCTGTCGCCGTCGCCCGAAGGGTTGTAGCCTAATTGCGGGGTGAAGGGGAAGCCGGATTGTAGCGTTTCTATTGCGCTCACCGACCAGTTGCCCCAGATTTTGTTGCGATAGGGAATTTCATATGTGCCGTTGATAACCGTTGCGTTGCGGACGTCGTAAGTGGAGAGGCCCCAATCGATTTTTGGATTCGGCGGGAACATGACAAAACCGGGCGCGTTGGTGCCGACGCTGGAGTTCCAGGCGGTGCCGTCGTCGAGGCTTTTCGAATACGTATAGACGCCGCGGATTTGTAAGCCATGAGCCAGGCGATGGTTCACATCCACTTGGAGCGCGTTGTAATTGCTCTCGCCGCTGGACCACCAGGTGGTGCTGTTCGCTACTTGCGGATTCGCCAGGGGCGATCCGGATGGGTAGAAGATATTGCCGTTTACGAACGTCGGCACCGGCAGGTTGGCGTCGATCGAAATGATTTCGTGATAGCCTCGCGAGCCTACATAGCCGACGGCCAAAGACAGATTCTTAGTGAGTTGCTGCTCAATACGCAGCGTGTAGGATTCCACCGTTGGCGTGTCTGCGTTCGGTTGGATGCCGCTCGGCGAGACTAAGGCGCCTGCGGGCAATGCCAGCCCGTTTAGTCCGGCTAGAGGCAGATTTTTGATGGCGAGCGTCGTGTTGAAAGGGGCGTTTTGATCCAGGCGATAACTCAGGTTGTCGAGCAGGGCGTGATAGAGCCCAAAGCCGGCATGGATCACGGTTTTCTGGTGGCCGAAGGGGTCCCAGGCGATGCCGATGCGGGGTTCGGGCAGGAATTTTGCGTTGTTGGTGGTGAAAACATTCGAGCCAATGTGCGGCTGCGTTTCGATCACTCCGTTTTGATCGAAAAGATAGTTGGACGCGCGTCCATGGGCTTCGTTCATTCCGTTGGTGCCCTCTATTCGAAGGCCGATGGTCACTTCGAGATTCGGACGCAGTTTGATGGCGTCCTGAACGAAGCCGGCTAGTTCCGTGGAGCGCCAACTTAGAGGAGTGGACTGTGGGACCACCGTGAAGGTTCCGATGGTTCCTTGCAGGAAAGTTGTCAGGCTGCTGAAACTGGCCTGGCCGTATTGATCCTGCGCTAAATCGTCGTTCGCTTGAATGCGCTGCGCCCAGAAGCCGAAGTCGACGTGATGGATTCCGTGGGTCAGGCTCACGTGATCTTCGAAGGTGAAGAGATTTCTCGCGGCTAGCTGGTTGCTTCCGGCGTTGGTGCCTGCGGCTGTAATCTGAGACGCAGCGTTTAGCGCGGTGCCTCCGCCGATGACTACGGCGCCGATGGGATCTCCGACGATCCAGCCAGGAAGATCGACGGGAGTTGTGCCGGTGAAGTAATAGCTCGCGCGCGAAAATCCGAAGCGGGCCGTGTTGAGCGCGGTGGCGGAGAAGACGTGGGTTTCCTGAAGACTCGCGACCTGTTCACGGAGGCTTTCCACTACGCCACTGAGTGGGTTTGCCGAGGGCGTCACGTCCGCGCTGTCGTCAATGGTATAGACGCCGAAGAGGGAGTCGCGATCGGAGAAGAGATGATCGAAGCGGGTGGTCCCGAAATCTTCGCGTACTGTCTGGAGAGGATGGCTGAAGGCTTCGGCGATGCCGCTGCCAAGGTCGGGTCCATTCGCCGCGGGCCAGAGGGCTAACAGGGCTTGCGAAGCTCTCGTGATGCCGACGTTCGTGCTGCCGATAATTCCCTGGCGCGCGTTCGAATCGGGGACCAAAGTCACATCGCTTAGGCCGAGGTGCTGGCGATAGCCTTCATAGTTGCCGAATACGAACGTCTTGTCCTTCTGAATCGGCCCGCCCAGCGCTCCTCCGAAATTGTTGCGCTGGAATTGGGGGATGTGGCCCTGGTCGAAAAAATTTCTCGCGTCGAGGTCGCTGTTGCGGATGAATTCGTAGAGAGAGCCGTGGAGCGCATTGGTGCCCCCGGCGGTGACGATACTGATTTGCGCGCCGGGGCGCTTGCCGTATTCCGCTCCATAGGCGTCGGTTACTACATTGAATTCGCGGACCGCGTCTACGCCTAAGAGCTGGCCGCTGGTGCCTCCGGGGGTGTCGTTGATAACGGAGGCTCCGGTGTATTCGATGCCGTTCAACAAGAAGAGATTTTCCTGCGGGCGGCGGCCGGCTATGGCGAACATGTTGCCGACCGCGGAGTTCGAGGTGCCGACGCCCCCGGAGCGGCCATTGGAGTAATTGACGATGCTCGGGTTGAGGGCGAGAAGTTCGTCGTAGCTTCGGCCGTTGAGGGGGAGATCCTTGACCTGCTGCTCGCCCACCAGGCCCGAAGTCTGCTGAGTGGAGAGGTTCACGGGCGTGAGGCTTTCCTCGACCTTGACGGCTTGCTGAAGTTCGCCGACTTGAAGGATGAAATCGATGCTGATCTGCTGGCCAACCACCAGGGTGATTCCGGTCTTAGTTTCCTGGGCGAAGCCGGTCCGGCCGGCCGAAAGCTCATATCGTCCGATGGCAAGAGAGGGAGCGGCATAGCGGCCATCGGGGTCGGCCAGGATGTGGCGGGTGGCTCCGGTTTCGAGGTTTTTGATGATGATCGCGGCGGAAGGGAGTGCCCCTCCTGACGCGTCGCGAACGGTGCCGATGATGGTGGCCTCGGTTTGGGCGGTGAGCGGAAGTAGCACAGCAAAGACTAGGGCGAAGCGGAACATGTTTAACCTCCTGAAAATGGTTGCGAGGGAGATCAGAGGAGGGGTCGACAGCGCGCGATTATGTACATTGTCAATCTAGAATAGTATGATTGTGCTTCTCCGTCAAGCGGATCGATGGAGATTAGCTTGCAACCTATTGATGGCTAAACCACTTTTTGCGTAGGTCGGATAGTCTTTGGCTCAGGCTGATGGACACTGGGACTGGTGGAGGAGGGGGATCGAAGTTTCGGGAGGCTCGGACTTCGGGAAGGTCCGGGGGAGAGTTGTAGGGGATTTTCGAGATCATACGGACGTGATAGCCGGAGAATCCGTAGGTTCGTTTGTATAGTTTCCCGTCTTTTTCACGCAGTACGATCGAGAATGCCTTCTCTTCCTGGCCGGGAAGGGGCGTGGCTTCAATAGGATAGAATCCCTGGACATTGCGCTCGATATAGGCGGTCTCATAATGGTGGCGCTTGGTGCTCCAAACGAAGACGCGGAAGCTGTCAAATTCGAAAGGGTGCTGGCCGGCGGAGGAGGTGGTCCAGAGCCAATTATGTTTCGATTCTTTATCCTCTTTATCTTTCACTTCGCCAAGGGGAAGATAGGCGGTGATGCGATGGCCTTCGGCGTATTGGGCGACTTCGTCGGGAATGGACATGGTCAACATGCGGGCGAGCACCCAGCCGACTTTGCCGTCGCGGGTGCGGATCAGGTTCCAGTCGTCGAATTGGGGTGCGGAAGATGCTATCGGAGCTGGGTGGGCTGAGCCGGGAAGATTGGCAACGCGAGGCTTCGAGAGGTCCTGCCAATTGCGCGGGGGAGCGGGCGGAGTTGGCATGGGAGGAGCCTGGGCGGATCGGGCGTCCTTGGATTTGGGCTTCTTGGGGACGGAACGTTTTGCGGGTGTGGGCAGGTGGACGGTTTCGGGAGGGGCGGTGTGGGGCGCGAGACGGTGGCCGATGACTTCGACCGATTCGTTTTCGGCGATTTGGAAAAAGCTGGGGGATTGGCGCGCGGGGGCGCTGTGCATGTTGAGCGTGTCGAAGGGGGTCGCCTTTCCTTGCGAGGCGAGTTTGGAGGCGTCGTCGGCGAGGTGGCGCAGGTCGTCCATTTGCTGGTCGGTGAGGAGGAGATTGGAATCGGTCCAGCCTTCGATCCCCTGGGAGGTGCGGACTCTGATGAAGCGGCGGCGGAGTTCGATGACATCGAGTTTATCGCCATGCTTGACGGCGGCGACGGTGGCGGATTTGGAGGCGAGATCTTTTCTCAGATTGAGCGTCAAGGGTCCGACGTAGGCTATTCCGGAGGAGGGTTGTTGAGGGGGATGGGAGGTGCAGGCGGTTAGGGCTAGAAATAAAGCGATGGCTAGCCGATGCCCAATTCGTCGACTTGCTCTAAAGGCGAACCGCATTGGCGGCAGATCAGGGAGCCGCAGTCGCCGCAGGCCAGCGGGTCGCTGACGGGTTTTTGACAGCGGGGGCAATAGAACTCTGGGTTCGCGTGTTTTTCCATCGGTCACTGGAGTCTAAGTGCGTCCGATGCCGCGGCGGCCAGGCTTTCGCGGGCTTTCAGAAATATGTCGTACTGGCCCATCAGGTCGCGAAATACGGCGTCGCCGATCATGCGGTATCCGGGGCCGGTGAAATGCACGTAGTCGGCTTGCGCCATCCCGGCCAGGACCCATTCGCGCATGGCGCCTTTTCCACCCATTTTCGCGCGCAGGTCCCAGAAGGCGCAACCTGTCGCGGCGGCGGCCTGATGCTGTGCTTCGACGATCAGGTCGATGTTATCCATGGGAACCCAGCCCTTGGACCGGGTGCGGATATAGCGATCGGGCGGACCGATGATCAGAATCGTGGCGGTGGGCGCGGCTTTACGGAAGCGGCCGATCAGGTCTATGAAGGTATCGCGATAGGACTCGACGGTCCAATCCTTGCGTCCGGCCTCGTTAGTTCCGTAGGCGAGGACGATCAGCGCGGGATTGCGGCGCTCGATGTTAGAGCGAATGGTTTCGGGGTCCCAGGCGAGAGGCGTGGTCGCGGTGGCTCCGTTGATGCCGAGTTCTTCGTAGGTCACGCCGCGCGAATTTTCGGCGACCCATCCGAACAGGCGGACGGGAGCGCGGTCCAGCGTCTCGACTTCGAATTTGTGTTGGCCAGGAACGCCTTCGTAGTGGTAATAGCCGGGGGCCGGGACGCCTTCGGTGGAAATACGCTCGATCGGAGTGCCGTTGTCGTAGATCTGGATCGCGCCGCCGCCGGGCTGCTGGAGATAGAAAAGCTCGAACTGCTGCCCGTCGGCGAGCAGATAGACAGATTCGCGGGGAGAGCGGGTGGACATGCTGATGCCGCCGAGCCCGTAGATTCCGTCGCCCGGAGTTTTACCGACCAGTCCTTCGGTGTGCCAGCCTTTGGTCGATCCGCTGCGGACGTCGAAGCGGCGATAGCCGGCATAGGGGCGGCCGATGAGAGAATATCCGCTGCCTCCGTCGCCGAATTTTTCCTGGAAACGATTTCGGATGTCGGCTGTCCATTCATCAGCGGCAGTGTGCGAATCGCCGTATTGAAGGATGCGAAGGGGACCCGGGATATCGCCCTTCTGATGCCGGTAGAGCTGCTCGAAAAATGGAATTAGCGTGCCGGCGTTTTCAATCGGGAGGATCGCCGCGGTGGAGACTTTTTGAAAGACTCCCTCATTGGCTTCCATACGGGCAGCCGCGCTGACCCGGGGCGCGCGCGGGGGGACGCGTCGATGGACGGCGGTCACGACTTTCTTGGTTGCCGTTTTTACGGGAGTTTTTTTAATGCTGGCAGCGGTCTTGGGCACGGGCTTGCCGATGCTCGAGCGGTATTTTTTCTTTTTCAATACCGTGGAGGGCGCGGTGGTTTTCTTGGCGGGGGCGACCGTTGCGCCCAGACACACGCCTACGGCTAGGAGTGCGGCAAGTCCGACCCTGGGCAAAAACATCATTCTTTAGAGGCAGTCTGCACAGATGCCTTGTTTAATTGTCGCAGTTTATAGTCGTTATATCCATCGCGTAGGGCGCTATAGAGAAGTTCCCCTACGATCTTGGCTCCGGCTGGCATGGGATGAATGAAATCCGCGCCCACCAAACGAGGCTCGGATGAATACCAGCGGCCCATGGTGCCGGGGCCTCCCATGGCCTGAAATGTATTGAAAAAAGCCACGCCTGTTTCCTGTCCGATGCCGGCTTCGATTTTGACCAGGCTGGGCATGGCGGTGATGGTGTCGATTTTGCCGTCGTGTTTGCGCTCGCCGCGATCCATGGGACTCATCAGCAGCACGGAGGCGTCGGGAAGCGCGGCCTGCACGCGTTTTACGGCGCTTTTCACCTCCTGCCCCCAAGTGCCTTCGACGAAGCTCGGGTAGCCGCTCTCATTGGTGCCGTAATTGATGATCACCAGGTCGGGTTTGTAATGGCGCAGTTCCGCCGTCCAGTGTGGGCCGTTGAAAGATTTTGATAGCAGAGTAACGTTGGCGCCGTTGACGCCGAGGCTGTGATAGACGACGCCGGGTCCGGTGCGGCGAAAATTGATGCCGTAAAGGCGGACCGAACCGCGCGTGACGCGCACCGTGAACTTCTTCGCGCCATTGGGAATGTCGAACGGCGCGAATCCGGGCGTTTTCGAATCGGCCGCGGTTTCCACAGTGCCGAGCACGTTGCCGTCGGCTTCCACCGTAAAATCGCCGCCGTCAGGCTGAGAGAGATAGGCGATCTCGACGTTGTTGTGCGGGACCTTTAACGTGTAATGAGCGGTAGCGCCAGACGAACCCCGAAAGCTTGCGCCTCCGAGTCCATGCATGCCGTCTTTCACTTCGGTGGCTCCGGCAATATCGATACCCCAGCCGGAGCCTTCCATTTCCAGTCCGCGATGGTTGTACCAGGCCCAGGGGCGAGCGATGAGCGCGAAGCCGCTGCCGGCGTCTCCGAATTGCTTCTGTAAGGCGGCGCGAGCGTCGGCGGTGATCAGATCGCCGGTGGTGGGCGAATCACCGTAATGAAGGATGCGCGTGGTGCCGCCCTTGAGGAGCGCGGCGTAAAAGTGATCGAGCTCATGCGTGGGATCGATCAGATTTTTCGGCGCGGCGGCTTCGAGGTGGGCAGCGCGAAGCGCGGGATCCTTCGCTTCGGCTACCGCTTCCGTGGGCGGACCTTTAATAGGGAGATCGACTACCAGAGGGATGGTCGCCGGGTCGAAGGATTTATATTTTTGGAGCGCAGGGACGTACTGCGGCAACAGGAGGAGACCGATGAAGGTGAGTACCGCGAGTCCCGTCTTAATCGGCATGGCTTTATTAATTCTCTGGCTTAATGCGTTGTGGAAAACCGCAGGCGAAACCGCCTGCGCCACCACAGAATCAGGATACCGAAATCCGGTGGAGGACTTGCGCGAGCCGCCAGGCCGCGAAACGTGCGGGCAGTGGCCGCCGTCTAGCTCGATCGGTTCGACGCCGAGACGTTCGCGGGCCACGCGGCGGCTCCATAGCGGCTGATAGTTCGATCGGCGGTGCAGACAATGGAGGAGCACGGCACCGGCGGCCATCGATCGAGTGGGCAGATTTCGAGCATCGCCTGCCGGGCCATCACGAGGCGCCGGGTAGTCATCGCCCAACTAACGACTTGAGGCTCGCAATCGTGAAACAAAAATTCGCGATGCTGTCGTCTTCGATCGGATTCTTGCCGCGCCAGTCCGGATTCATCATGTCGGGTTCAGAGTGGACTTGGTCGACCAGGCTTTTTCCAATTTGTGGAATCACGGCCGCGAGGAAGACGATCCTTGCGACGCGGCGCTTCGCTGGGACGAGGGGAAGAAACAGGCCGCTGGCGGAATGCGCTTCGACGATCGCGGCGTCGTTGGCGACAGAATCGGCGATGCAACTTGCGTAAACGGTCGCGCTCGCATTGGGCTGATCAGTCGGGAGATCGACGAGTATAGTTTCGTGGCCTAATTTCTGTAGCTCGGGAACCAGCAGGTTCCACCCGGAAGGGTTTTGCGTCGATCCATGAACGAGGCAGAACAGACTCATGCAGCCTCCTCAAAACTTGTTATAGATGAATGGGGTCGCGCCGGTTTGCGCGACGTATTGCAAGCCGATCACCAGCAGCGCCAAGGCTGCGGCTTGTACGAAAAAAGGCGCGCGCGAATAGAGGCTGACGCTGAAGTCGTACCATTTCCTGGGGCAGTAATGCGCCAGAACTGCGATGGCCATAATGAGGCCTAACGCCGGGGAAATATTGAGCAGAGAAAAGCTGAGCGAGCCGATGCGCGAAAGGATGGCGTAGGCGTTTTCAAGGCTCGCGGCCCGAAAGAAAATCCAGGCGAAGCAGACGTATTGGATGGTCAGGAAAATATTGAAATACTTCCATGCGCCTTCCGCTTTCTTATTTCCACGCATGGTACGCCAGAAATGCTGGGCGGCCAATCCCAGACCGTGGATGGCTCCCCAGACCACGAAGGTCCAGCTTGCGCCGTGCCACAATCCTCCGATGACCATGGTGATGAACAGATTCCAATAAGTGAAAATTTTCCATTTGGAGCGCAGGCCGGGGAGCGAGAAGTAAAGATAATCGCGCAGCCAGTTCGAGAGAGTAATGTGCCAGCGGCGCCAGAAGTCGGCGATGTTTATGGCCGAGTAAGGAGCATTGAAATTCGGAGGCAGCTTGAGGCCGAGCAGTAGAGCGGAGCCGATGGCGATATCGGTGTAGCCGGAAAAATCGAAGTAAATTTGCAGCGCGTAGGCGTAGACGGCGATTAGAACCTCCGAGCCGGAATAGAGCGCCGGAAAATCGAATACGCGGTTGACCAGGTTGGCGCCTAAGAAGTCGGCGATGAGGAGTTTTTTCGTGAGTCCCATGCCGATCAGGAAGAGGGCGCGTCCACCGTCGGCCGACTCGAGCTTGTGGGGCTTTTCGAATTGGTCGAGGAGCGATGAGACACGTGTGATGGGACCGGCCAGGGTGGTGGGGAAAAACGAAACTGCGGCGAGGTAAGCGAGATAGCTCTTGGTGCCCTTGGCGTCGCGGCGATAGATGTCGATGGTGTAGGTCAGCGCTTGGAAGACGTAGAACGATAGGGTGATGGGGAGGGCCCAGTGCCACTCGGGAACTTCACGGCGCGTGGCACGGCTCCAGTTTTCCAGAATAAACGGCATGTACTTGAAGAACGCGAGCATGCCGAGGTTCATCAGAATGCTGAGGCCGACCAGGATGCGGCGGCCGATTTGGTTCTTCGAATATTGGAGGCCGAGGCCGAAGAAGTAGTCGCAAGTTCCCGCGGCGGGAATCAGCACGAGGTAGATCATGTCCCATTTGGCGTAGAAAAAATAGTTGGCAAATAGAAGGACGGCGAGGGCGAGGGATCGCACGCGGGACAGCGGCCAATAGAGGAAAAAGATCGCGGCCAGGAAGATGAAGTAGGTCGGCGAGGAGAGAAGCAATAACTAGAATACTAGCTAGAAGCGATCGTTCAAAAATATGCTACCGAGGCGATATGGCTCACGGATAGGTTTCGATTTTTCGCTTTACTCTCGGGGCTTGGACATAAGGACTCACCAGGCTTTCGTTGCCGTCCTTGTCGATGGCCTTCACGCCGAAGACCAGGTCGTCGATCGAGACGTCCGGGAGCGTATATTCGGTCACTTTGCCGACGAAGACCTCGTGATCCCAGTAAGGCGCCGTGGTGGATCGGTACATCACGACGTAACCAGCCAAGTCGGCTTCCGGATTTTCCTGCTTCCATTTCAACGCTGCGTCGTAGCGGGATTTGCCGCGCGTCAGAAAGAGGGTCGTGACTTTTTGGCCATTGCGTTCCGTGACTTCAGAAGTGATCGGGGGCTTCGGAGCCCACGCCAGAGATGCTGCGGCTGCGCCGTTCACTTTCGTTACTAATGTGATGTAGGGGACGGACGTGTTGGCGAACGTATCGGTCACCGTGTGCTGATTCGCGAAATTCTCTTCGGGCGAAGAGAGGCGGACGGCCGTGAAACCTTCCTGATTGAAGCCCGTATGATCGCCACCGCGGCCGAACCGATCTGCGCGGAAAACCGGATCGACGCGCATGGCGGGAAGATAACGCTCGCCGATATCCCTTATATAGCGGGCGAGCTCGCGCGAAGGCGAATCGTCGGGATCTTCGCTAAAGACACTGACGCGGCGATTGTCCATGCGGCCGGAGCCGGAGATATCGCTGCCGATGATGTCGTTGTTCAGCACGGCTTCGATTTTCTGATGCGCGGCTTGCGCTTTCTCGGCGTAAAGCGAGCTGCCGAGCAATCCTTCTTCTTCTCCGGCGAAGGTCACGAATACCAGCGTCTTTTCAAATTCGTAATGGCTGAGCACGCGGGCGAGTTCCATGACGCAGGCCGTGCCGCTGCCGTCGTCGGTGACGCCGGGGGCGTCCAGATCGGGATCGCGCATCGGAGGCGCTTCGCCTGGCGTGGGTGCAGCCGCGCCAGTAGGACGACCCATCACGATGGAGTCGTAATGGCCGCTGATGATGATGCGCTGCTCCTTGTTCGTAGTGCCGGGAAGAACCGCGACGACGTTATAGAGATCCACGTCGCGAGGCACACGCGAGGCGCGTCCTTCGATTTTCTTAAGCCGGTATTGATCGAAACTCACTTCAAGCTTCGGACTATAGCTGCGGAACTGCTCGTAGATCCATTTGCGGGCCGCGCCGACGCCTCGTGTGGGATTATCCTGCGTCGATAGTATGTTGCGGGTGCCGAAGGATTCCAGCTTCTGGAGAATTTCGGTGATATTCTTCTCGGAAACCTCCGAGACGATCTTCTCCACCTGAGGATTCGGCATCTTGTACTGAGCCGGGAGGGCGGCGGCCGTCAGGAAAACCAAGGCGAAAGCGCGTTGCATATCGTTGATGATTAAGGACGCTCGTGCCGCGAGAAAGGTAACCGGGAGCTACTTTGCGCCGTAGGTTTTGGTGTATTTGTTACGCGAATTGTACACGATAAACGATCCATCTTCGTGGGCGGTGACTTTGAGATACTTGCCTTCGCACTTTTCGTCGATGTTGGCGATAAAGGTGTCGGCCGAATTGCCGTCCTTGCCGCCAGCCAGTGCGAAATGGAGCTCCCACAGGTCTTCGAGGCCTTTCATTCCTTCCCACATTTGGTACGCCTCCGGGTTGCCGCCCTTCTTCGGGCCATTGTTCATGATGACCACGCGCGGAGCCATCGCATAATCGGACTTCGGCGAAACGTGGGTGCCGTGATGAGGCGTCAGTAGCAGATCCAGCTTGCCGACGCGGTTTTCAGGGCAGAGGAGAGCAAGTTCCTCGTTCCAGATGATATCGCCGAGGTCGGCGAAGCGAAACTTTCCGAACTCGACGACCAGGCCGCCGGATTGGGGATTCTCGCCCGCTTCGCCATCTTTCGGAGCGAGACCCGCGCAGAAAGGATTCGGCTGGCCCCCGCTGTGAAGCGGGGTCTCAATATGCTTCTGTGCGGCGACCACCACGGTGATGTCGAGATCCTTGATGGGGATCTTATCGCCCGGCTTGTAGACGAAATGCGGAGAATTGCCCCTCGCCTTATCGTAGTCCTGCGAGTTCGCTTTCTCGTCGGTGACCTTGGGTCCGTGATCGTAGAACGATTCTACCGGCAACACTTCGAGAAGATTCTTAACGCCGCCGGCGTGGTCCGCGTGATAATGCGTCAGGAACAATACGTTGATTCTTTTGACGTGTGCGAGCTTGGCCGCCTCCGCGATCCGGTTGGCGTCGCGTCCGCCGAAACCGGTGTACCCTGTGTCGATCAGGATCGCTTGGCCGGAGGGGGAAGCGACTAAGGTGGCTTGCCCACCTTCGGTGTCGATGAAGAAAATTTCCAGGTTTTTCGCGGCCTGCGCAGCGGCTGCGAACAGGAGAAAGAAGATTAATGCGCGCACGTGAACGATCCTAACATGCGTCGGGAACCTTGAGTGTTACAGTATCGTATTACATACCAGCAATGGCTTTTTGCGTACAATGCGGGAACAAGGTGGCCGATGCGGATCAGTTTTGCGCCAAATGCGGCGCCCGGCAAAAGGTCGCAACCGGAAAGTTCTCGGCTGGACCCCAAGCCGATCCGTTTTCCGGGATCAGCGGCAAGAACGCTTCCCTGCTGTGCTACATTCCCTGGGTCGGATGGATCGCCGCGATCATAGTACTAGCCAGTCATCGGTTCCGTACTGATGCACAGGTCCGCTTCCACGCTTTTCAGGGGCTTTACATTTTTGTGGCCTGGTTGATGGTTGAATGGGTGGTTTCGCCCTTTCTTTTCGCATCCGGCTTCCTGATTGGGTTGCCTTTCCATCGCGCGGGAGCGAGCCTTCTCCAACTCGCCGTGTTCGTGGCCTGGATTTTCATGCTGATCAAGGTGAGCCAGCACGAAAATTACAAATTGCCGATTATCGGCGATTTGGCGGAGCGGTCAGTGAGCGAACAGCGATCCTGAGGCTGCGATAAGGCGAGGAAACTAAAGTCTGTGCCACTATGCAGCCAGAGGTTGCACCGGCTTTACAGAGATTGCTGAAAAAGATCCGGCAGATCGCTTCCTGCGCATTAAACGAAAAATTCAACCGAGCCGCGACCACAGGGAGCGATCTCTTCGATTGTTGGCACAGGCTTCAGCCTGCGGTTTTTCACTGGCTCAACTCGTGACACTTGTTACAAGCAATCGTGGCCTTCCGAGCCTTATGGCAATCCACGCACGCCCCCATTTTCATCGGCAACACCGGCTTCATCGTCGCCTGCTTCCAAACATCTCCGTGGCAGTTTTCGCAGCCGACCTTCGCGGCCGCGTGCTTCGCATGACTGAAAAATACAAAATCGGGCAGCACATAAACGGGTTTCGCAGGAGTCACCTTCGCGTCCGAGGCCAGATCCATTGTGGTGTGACAAGTCTTGCATTTCAAGGCGGCCGGGAACGTCGCGCGCTCGGCCGTTTCGGCAGTGGTATGGCAGTAAACGCACTTCAACTTCAGCGCGGCGTGCCGCGGATGGAACTCGATCTGCTCGCCCCGCAGCGCTAAGGCAACGAAAAAGCTACCAGCGAATCGGAGTACTTGTTGTCGTACTTGTTGCCGCCTCCCGCGGCGATCACCACGTATTGCTTTTTTGTCTTCTTGCCCAGGAACGTCATCGGAGTGGCCAGCGCACTCGCCGGTAAGCGAGTCACCCACAACTCCGCGCCTGAATCCTTGTCGAACGCCCGGAACCGCGCGTCATCCGTCGCGCCGATGAAAATCAATCCGCCGGCCGTGACGATGGACCCTCCGATATTCGGCGCGCCCGTCGGAGGTACGCCTTTCTCGACCAGCGCATCGACGACGCCCAGTACGGAGCGCCAGCGGAACACTCCTCGATCGAGATCGATGGCGGTCAACGATCCCCACGGAGGCGCCTGGCAAGGATACAAATTCGGATCCCAGAACCGTGAGTTGGGGGTGCCGGAACCCTGCGGCCGATAAGGGATCTTCGAACCCTCCGGCCGTTTCTCCATGTGATAAAGCATGCCGACGTCCATGGAATTTACGTACAGCGTGTGCGTTTCCGGATCGTATGAGGAGCCTCCCCAATTGGCGCCGCCGTTGGTTCCGGGGAATAACACCGTTGGTTTGAAGCCGATGGGCGTAAAAATCTCTCCGAACACGGCGCCTTCAATCAGCTTCTCGCAATAGGCGTGCGACTCCGGCGAGACGTTCGCCAGTTCTTCCGGACGCATGCTCTGGCGCGCATAAGGCGGCGGCGCGACCGGCTTCGGTTGTGTGGGCCACGCCTGCTCTCCGGGAATTTCGCTCTTTGGAACCGGAACCTCTTGTATGTCATACAGAGGTTTGCCGGTCACACGATCGAAGATAAAAGTAAATCCGGTCTTCGTGACTTGCGCAACCGCCGGAATGTCCTTGCCATCATGCCGGACAGTAACAAGATTCGGTTGCGCCGGCAGATCGTAATCCCAAAGATCGTGATGAATCGTCTGAAAATGCCACAACCGCTTGCCAGTCGCCGCATCGAGCGCAACCAGCGAGTCTCCGAACAATCCCGCGCCCTTCCGATCGCCTCCGTAAAAATCGGTGGCGGGCGAAGTGAGTGGAAGGAACACGATGCCCCGCGCGATATCGATACTGAGCAAGGACCACGGATTCACGGCGGCTCGATCCTTCCACGACTCGCCTTCCCACGTGTCATTGCCGTACTCACCCTTCTGCGCGACGGTGTGAAACACCCAGGCTTGTTTGCCCGTGCGCACGTCGAAGGCGCGAACATCGCCGAACGGACCCTGCGGCTCGCCGTCCGCCGTCAGTGAACCGCAGATCACCAGATTTTTGTAAACGGCCGGCGGCGAAGTCATGCCATAGCCGCGATCGGGAAACTTATCAGCAACTCCTTTCCGCAAGTCGACCCAACCGGCGTTGCCGAAACTATCGTCCTGCTTGCCGTTCGATGCGTCGACGGAATAAAGCCGTCCGTCCAGCGTCCCAAGTAGAATGCGCTTCGTTGTCCCATCGGTCCAGAACGCGGCGCCGCGGTTGATGAACAGATTATAAGCGCGAGCCTTGTCCAGCTTCGGATCGAACGTCCACAGTTCCTTGCCCGTTTCCGGATCGAGCGCGATCAGACGGCTGAATGGAGTCGTAAAATACATCACTCCGTCGACCATCAGGGGCGTGGCCTCGAAAGCGCTGCGCGTAGTCAGCGTGCGGCCGTCGCTCACGTCGCCGGTGTGATAAGTCCAGGCGACCTTCAGGCGCGTGACATTACTGCGATTGATGTCTTTTAGCGGCGAATACTTGTTACCGCCAGGATCGCCGGACGTCGCGGGCCACTCTTGTGCCGTCAGCCGCGATGCAAGAATGGCGAATGCGAGCAATCCTTTACGCACGATATTTCTGAGTCTATACCGTTCGCAAAGATGGCACACGCTTTAGAAGTCGACGAAAAACAACTGCAAGAGAGGCTCCCTGTGGTCGCGGCTCGGTAAGGTGAGGTTCAGACCTTCGCCGGGACCAATACGGGCGCGGTTGCCAGCAACTGATCCTCAAACGCGTAATCCGGCTTCGGAAACGTGTTGTGCCGCAGATACCACTTATATGTCTCTTTCAGGCCAGCGGCAAAATCTGTGGGTTTGAACTTCAGCACCCGCTGCGCCTTCGCAGTGACCTGCGTGATCGGCGGAACATCCACGTAATTTCCGAAGTACAGCTTCGGACCCATCGGATGCCCACCGGCCCGCAAAATATATTCGCGAGGGATGCGAACAAACTTCACCGGCTTTTTGCAAACCTTGGCGAACGCCTCCACCACCTCCGCCTGCGATAGAGGACGCGCATTCGCAATGTTGAACGCATGTCCGATCGCGGCCGGTTCGTCCATCACTTTGATGCACGCCTTCACCAGATCCTTCACGTAAATGAACTGCGCGAGCCTCCGCCCGTCGCCGGGAAGGATGATCGGGCGGTTGCCGCGCAGGCGATCCCAGAAAAACGCTTCGCGATAAAGATTGTTGCCCGGGCCATACACGAATGGAGGACGCAGCGTCACCACCGGCAGCCCGATTCGCTGATGCAAACGGAACAGAGCGCGTTCGCTCATCGCTTTGTTGCGCGTATAAAGCTCCGGCGCATCGTCCGGAGCCAGCGCATCGCCTTCATGATGATTCAAGCCATCGCCATACGCCGCGACGCTCGACATGAAAATATAACGCTGCAATCCGCCGCCGCCCAGCGCCCGCACCGAAGATTCCACATGGCCCGCGGTCGTCCCGCGTTCCCAGTCGTAGACATTATCGAAGACAATGTCGAACTTCTTCCCCGCGAGCGCGGCCTTCATCGCTTGACCGTCGTTGCGGTCCGCAACGATATTCTTCACCCGCCGGCCCAGATCGTGCCGTGGACGGCGATGGAGCACCGTTACGGAATGATCCGCCTTCAAAAGCTCGCCCACCAGCATCCTGCCGATGAACCGTGTTCCACCAATGACAAGGCAATTCATGCGCGAGTCGTCGAATCAATTTCGGGGATCAGTCGTAATACTCCTGGCCCAAGTGAGTGATTAAATCCTCGCCGCGCATCCACCGGAGAGTATTCTTCAGCTTCATGAGCTGAATGAAGATATCGTGCTCCGGATACAGGCTCGGCGCGTGCATCGGCGCTTTGAAGTAGAACGACAGCCATTCCTGAATGCCGCGCATGCCGGAACGCTGCGCCAGATCCATGAACAGCACCAGGTCCAGCACCAGCGGGGCCGCTAAAATAGAATCGCGGCACAGAAAATCGATCTTGATCTGCATCGGATAGCCCAGCCATCCGAAAATATCGATGTTATCCCAACCCTCTTTCGCGTCGCCGCGCGGAGGATAGTAGTTGATGCGCACCGCGTGGTAAAAATCCTTGTACAACTCCGGATGCAGCTTCGGCTGCAGGATCTGGTCCAGCACGCTGAGCTTGGTTTCTTCCTTGCTCTTGAACGACCCCGGATCTTCCAGCACCTCGCCGTCGCGATTGCCCAGAATATTTGTCGAGAACCACCCGCTCAGCCCCAGCATGCGAGCCTTTAGCCCCGGAGCGATCAGCGTCTTCATGAACGTCTGCCCGGTCTTAAAATCTTTCCCGCACACCGGAATATTGCGTTCGCGCGCCAGTTCCAGCATCGCGGGCATATCTGTGGTTAAGTTCGGTGCTCCATTCGCGAACGGAATCCCGCTCTTCAATGCCGCATAGGCATAAATCTGACTGGGCGCGATGTCCGGATCGTTCTTCATCAATCCGCACTCGAAATCCTTCAGCGTCTGATGCACCGCGCCGGGTTTATGGAACACTTCGGTCGACGCGCACCAGATCATCACCGATCGGGAAACCCCATTCGCTTCCTGAAACTGCCGGATGTCTTCCATCAACATCTCGGCCTTATCCATTTTCGAGCCGGTATCTTTAACGTTCGGACCGTTGATGCGCTTCACGTACTCGTGATCGAACACCGCCTTCATCGGCTTGATCGCCGAAAGCGGTTCCTTCAGTTTTTCGAGCTGCGGAGCGTCCAGCACCCGCGCATTCGCTGCCGCCTCGTACGCGCTGTCTTCGAAAATATCCCAGCCGCCGAAAACCAGGTCGTTCAATCCCGCCAATGGAACAAAATCCTTGATCATCGGCGTGCGATTATCGGTGCGCTTGCCAAGCCTGATCGTCGCGAGCTGCGTCAGCGATCCCACCGGCACAGCCATACCGCGCTTGATCGCCTCGACGCCCGCCATGAACGTCGTTGAAACCGCGCCAATTCCGGGAATCAATACGCCAAGTTTGCCATCCGCAGGCGCAATCTTGACGTTGTCATTAAGGGACAAATCGTTGAACTCCTTAAGAAGTGAACCCGCCGCCGAGCGTGACATTTACTAGGCGCGGGATTGCTTAAGATATACTAACATTTTATGCCCAATCGCGCGACTGCCGCGGTCGTTTCTGTCGCCATTTCCGCGATTGTAGTCGACGACGAAAAACTCGCCTCCGACGAGCTCGCCTATCAATTAAAAGAGTTTTCCGACGTCGAAATCGTGGCGACCGCCTCTAACGGTCTCGAAGCCGTCCAACTGATCCTGGACCTCGAGCCCGACCTGGTTTTCCTCGACATGCAAATGCCCGGACTCGACGGCATGGGCGTCATTCGCAAGCTTCATGAGAAGGAAATCCCCTTGCCCTACTTCGTCATGGCCACCGCCTACGATCAGTACGCGGTCGAAGCCTTCAAGTGGGAAGCGCTCGACTACATTTTGAAACCGGTCGAAAAAGACCGGCTTGCCCAAGCCATCGACAGGGCGCGCAAGGGCATCGCCGAAAAGCAGAAAGTCGCACCGGCGGAGCTGCCTCCTCCGAAGCCTTCCCTCCAGCGCACCAAGCTGCTGGTCAAGAATAATCAGCGCAATTTTATCGTCGACGCGCAGGATGTCGTGTACGCCACCATCGAAGACGGCTTGATCACCGTGGTTGCCTCCTCTTTAGAAGGCCAGTCGAATTACCGGACCATTGAGGAGCTGCAATCGAACCTCGATCCCGACATGTTCTGGCGCGTCCACCGCTCCTACCTCGTCAACATCCATCGCATCAAAGAGGTTATCCCCTGGTTCAAATCCAGCTTCCAGCTCCGCATGGACGATAAGAAACAAACCGAGATCCCCGTTAGCCGCGTCCAAACGAAACGCCTGCGGGCCCTGTTAAAACTGTGACCTTCGGCACTCTGAAAGCGTCTTACCACCATGGCCCTCGATTCGAATCTGGTTCTTGACGAAGAAACAACCGCCGGGAACTACTTCGTCTCGAATTATCCTCCCTATTCCTTTTGGAGCGAGGCCAATATAGCCGACGCGCACTCCGCCATCGATCGTCCACCAGCTCCCGGTACGCCGCTTGGCGTATATCTGCACATCCCTTTCTGCCGCAAACGGTGCACTTTTTGCTATTTCAAGGTCTACACCGATAAAAACGCGTCCGAAATTGAAGGCTATATGGACGCCGCGATGAAGGAGCTCGAAATTTATTCGAGAAAGGCCTTTATCGGCGGCCGTAAACCGAAATTCATCTATTTCGGCGGAGGCACTCCATCCTATATATCGTCGAAGCAGCTCGCCGCCACGGTCGACGCGATGAAGCGCGCTCTCCCTTGGGACGAAGTCGAGGAAGTCGCGTTCGAATGCGAACCCGGCACGCTCACCGAGGGCAAACTTCAAACGATTAAGGAGCAGGGCGTCACGCGCCTGAGCCTCGGTATCGAAAATTTCGACGACCACATCTTAGAAATCAACGGCCGCGCGCATCGCTCGAAGGAAGTCGCGCGTTCCTACGATTTCGCCCGCTCCATCGGCTTCCCGCAGATCAATATCGATCTCATCGCCGGGATGATGGGCGAAACCGAAGCGAATTGGCAGGATTGCATCCAAAAAACCATCGCCTTGCAACCCGATTCCGTCACCATCTATCAGATGGAGGTCCCCTACAACACCGGAATTTTCAAGGAAATGAAAATCCTCGGCCAAACCACCGCACCGGTCGCCGATTGGAAGACGAAACGCCGTTGGGTCAAGGAAGCGTTCGCAGCCCTCGAACAATCCGGATACTCCATCGCCAGCGCCTACACCGCCGTCAAGAAAACTTCCAAAGCGAAATTCCTCTATCGCGACCTCCTCTGGGCTGGAGCCGACCTTATCGGAGCAGGCGTCGCCTCCTTCTCGCACGTCGGCGGCACGCACTTCCAGAATCAGCATGATTGGGAACCATATCTCGCCGCCATCAATCGCGGCGAACTGCCCATCTATCGCGCCCTAACGCCAAATCCGGAAGAGCGCATGATCCGCGAGTTCGTTCTGCAAATGAAGCTCGGCCATGTCGAGAGCGCGTACTTCCAAAAGAAATTCGGCGTCGACGTCGAGAGCCGCTTCCACGAACCCCTGCAAAACTTAAAAGACCGCGGCCTGCTCGCGACGGACCAAGGCACGCTGCTTCTCCATCGCGACGGGCTGCTCCAGGTCGACCGGCTGCTACACGACTTCTTCTTGCCTCAGCACCGGACGGCCCGCTATGCCTGAACTGATCGATACCACGTTAGACCTTCTTTATCCGCTTAACGAATTTTATGAGGAAGCGGGTCTCGCGCTTCCCTCCGCCACGCGCATCAATGGCCGCGAAATGCCGGAGCCGTATCGCCGACTCCTGGTCCACGACCGCGATATGACGCCAACGCTTGAAGCCGCTTATGATCGAAAAATGAATCTGCGTGTGCTGAAATATGCACTCGACCAGGAAGTCTTCTCGCGGCAGATCCTCCTCATCCCGGAAGGCTGCGATTCGCCCGTGGTCTTCGGCGCGATCAAAATCTTTCTCGACGAATTCCCCACCGCCGCGCGCGATCTCGTCCTCGAACGCAAATTGCCTCTGGGCACGATTCTCGAGTCGCAGGCCATCAAACATTTCAGCCGTCCCGACGCGTTTTTCGAGGTCGACGCCGATTCCTCCATGTGCCTCGCGCTTGCAATCACCGGCCCCGTGAAGCTGTACGGCCGCCGCAACGTTCTCGGCAACAGCACCGGACGGAAATTGGCGCAGGTTCTGGAAATCCTTCCCCCCGCAAAAGGTCATCATGAATAATTACGACGCAATCGTCATCGGAGGCGGACCCGCCGGCTCTACCGCTGCGGCCACGCTGGCCCTCAAAGGACGCAAGGTCGTCCTGCTCGAAAAAGAAAAGTTCCCGCGCTATCACATCGGCGAATCGCTGCTGCCCTATAGCTACTTCATCATGGAGCGCATCGGCGTGCTCGACAAGATGAAGAACTCGTCCTTCACGAAAAAATACAGCGTCCAGTTCATCAGCCAGGATGGCCGCGCCTCTGTCCCGTTCTATTTCCATACGCACCTGAAACACGATGCCGCGCAAACCTGGCAGGTCCTGCGTAGCGAGTTCGATCAGCTCTTGCTCGACAACGCCCGCGAAAAAGGCGCAGTCGTTCACGAAGAGACCACCGTCCGCGAAGGAATCTGGGAAAACGGAGGCGTCGTGGGAGTGAAGGCTGTCTCCAAAGATGGTTTGACCCACGAATTCCGCGCCCCCATCACCATCGACGCCACAGGACGCGACGCATTCTTCATCTCCCGCGGAGGCTGGAAAATTCGCGACCCGTATCTGGACAAGATCGCCGTCTGGACCTATTACAAAGGCGCGAAGCGCGATACCGGCTATGACGAAGGAGCCACTACCGTCGCTTACGTTCCCGATAAAGGCTGGTTCTGGTATATCCCTCAAGCCAACGATATGGTCAGCGTCGGCGTAGTCGCCGAAAAAGACTATCTCTACAAAACCTCGAAGGATCTCAAGGAAATCTTCGACCAGCAGGTCGAGCAGAACGTCTGGATCAAGGACCATCTCGCCGTCGGCCAGCAGACCGGACCTTATCGCGTCACCGGCGAATATTCCTATCGTTCCCGCCATTGCGGAGCCAAAGGCCTGATCCTCACTGGCGACGCGTTCGCGTTCCTCGATCCCGTCTTCTCATCGGGCGTATTCCTCGCGCTCTACAGCGGAGAAATGGGGGCCAACTTCGCCGACGCCTGCCTCACCGATCGGGACTACTCGGCCGAACGTTTCGTCAAATACGGAACCGACCTCTGCAAAAGCATCGAATCGATGCGCGCTTTGGTCTACGCCTTCTACGATCACAGCTTCAGTTTCCGCGAATACTTGAAAGAGTTCCCCGCCATGAAAGGCGACGTAACCGACTGTCTGATCGGCAACCTGACCTACGACTTCAAACCGATGTACGAGGGAATGAAAAAACACGCCAATCTCCCCGATCCCCTGACACACGGCGCCCCTCTTCTCGAACACCAGCCCGCGTCCGTCGCAGGAAGTTAATAAAATGTCGCGGAAAAAGGGGACTGACCACTCTGTTCCCAGGTCACCCGCAGTTTTTCCGCTCGCCTTAAGGGCCGTGGACAGAGGGGTCTGTCCCCTTTTTCCGCTTTCCAAATGAAAACCCTCCTAGACCAAATCCTCCCCGCCAACAAATTCTACGCCCGTAAACTCGACAAAACCTCCTTAACCGAGCTCTTCACCACCAAACAAGAACTAATCGACGACCAGGCGCAAAACCCTCCCTACGGCACCAATCTAACCTTCCCCCTCGACCGCTACACCCGCTTCTGCCAAACCAGCGGAACCTCCGGCCATCCCCTCCTCTGGCTCGACACCAACGAAAGCTGGAACTGGATGCTCGGCAACTGGGACCGCGTCTATCAAGCGGCAAATGTCACCCCGAAGGATCACATCTTTTTCGCCTTCTCCTTCGGACCCTTCCTCGGATTCTGGACCGCCTTCGAAGCCGCCACCCGCATGGGCGCCCTCGCCATCCCCGGAGGAGGCATGCGCAGTTCCCTCCGCCTGCGCACCATCCTCGATACCCGCGCAACCGTCCTCTGCTGCACGCCCACCTACGCGATCCGCCTCGCCGAAGCTGCCGTGGAAGAAAAACTCGATCTCGAAACTTCGAACGTCCGCCGCATCATCGTAGCCGGTGAGCCCGGAGGCAGCATCCCTTCCACCCGTGCCCACATCGAAAAGCTCTGGCCCGGCGCCAAAGTGATCGACCATCACGGCATGACCGAAACCGGCCCGGTCAGCTACGGCTGCCCCGAACGTCCCGGCACCCTGCATGTCATCGAATCTTCCTACATCGCCGAAGTCATCGATAATGAGCTGATCCTCACCAACCTCGGCCGCCTCGGCTCTCCGCTAATTCGCTATCGCACCGGCGATCTCGTAAAAGCCGTTCGCGGAACCTGCGCCTGCGGCTCGACCGACCTCGCCCTCGAAGGCGGTATTCTCGGCCGCACCGACGACATGGTCGTCGTCCGCGGGGTCAACATCTATCCCACCGCCATCGAAGAAGTTCTCCGCTCCGAAGGCGTGACCGAATACCGAGTGGAAGTCCGCACGGAACGCGCGCTAACAGAACTCAGCATCCAAGTCGAAAGCCCAATTCCAACCCATCACCTGGAAGCCGCGCTAACCAACGCATTCTCCCTCCGCATCCCCGTCTCCACCGTACCCGACGGCTCTCTCCCGCGTTATGAAGCCAAATCAAAGCGCTGGATTCGTCTTTAAATCTGAGACTTACCGTTTTCACCCAGCTCAGCCCCAAAAAACCTCGCGTAATCTCGAATCAGAAAGGAGTCCAGGCGCTCTTCCAACGGAGAGCGGGATCGACCAGTAGGGGAAATGCTAGCAACCTCCTCGATACGGGTCTGTGCGTTGGATTGCCGCCAGTCAATGTCTGGCCCCAGCTCGTTGCGGGTTACGAAGCGAGCTTCTCCGCTGTGGGAACAGAAACTAGCAGCTAAAGGGAGCGCTCCCGATACTAAGTTCTTTGAAAATCGAATAGTTTCCCGATGTGGGGCGGCGCCATGCCCTGCCAAGCTATCATCGAATGACGAATGAATCGCGAATATCACAAGTGGTACAGCCCCAGCCTCGGCCGCGATATGGAGTTACTGGTCTTCGGCCACGCCGGACTGCCCGTCATGGTATTTCCCACCTCGATGGGACGCTTTTTCGACTACGAGAACCGCAACATGATCGGCATCATCGGCGATCAGTATGAACACGGCCAGATGCAAGCCTTCTGCGTCGATTCCGTCGATGCGGAGAGCTGGTACAACAAGTCCGTCCATCCCGCCTTGCGGGCCCTGCGTCACGTCCAATATGACAACTATTTGCTGAATGAAGTAGTCCCATTCGTCCGCTCCCGCAACGCGTCACCGGAGCTCGCCGTCACCGGGTGCAGCTTCGGCGGCTACCATTCCGTGAATTTTGCCCTGAAGCACCCCCAACTGGTAACCCAATGCATCAGCATGGGCGGAGCGTTCGACATCCATCAGTTCCTCGACGGCTATTACGACGACAATTGCTATTTCAACTGCCCTCCCGATTTCCTGCCCAACCTCAACGACCCGGCTGTGAACCGTATGAAGATCGTTCTCGCCACCGGGGAGAACGATATCTGCCGTTCGGAGAATGAGCGCCTCGCGGGCATCATGACAGCGAAGGGAATCCCGCACATCTTAGACATCTGGGGTAACGGCGCAGATCACGATTGGCCTGTGTGGCTCCAAATGGTCGTAAAATTCCTCTAAACTAAGTAAGCTATGCAATGCCCTGTCTGCGCGGCTCTGAATCGGGAACACAATCAGGAATGCGAAGCCGAGGCGAACGCAACCATCAAGCAGCGATTCGAGTTAATTGGTTGGCGTCACACCGATACTTCGAGCAAGGACCAGCTCGATCAGGAAGTGCTCCGCAGCCGCAAACGCCAGGCGCATATCGCCTTTGAGCTCCACCAGCATCGAACCGAGCAGCATCCAGTCCCCGCGATCGCGAAAGCCGCCACCCGCTAGCCGGATGCAGGATAGTTGAAGAAAAGCTGATTGCCGTCGGGATCATCGATCACCAGGAGGCGGTAGCCCCATGAACCCTCCTTGACCGCAACGCCTTTGGCCTCCAGCTCCGCGCGCAACGCGTCCAACGCGGCAATCTGGGCCTCTCGATCGAGGTTCACGGAAATGAACATCAGCCCCTTGCCAACCTTCTCCGGCCATGTGTCCGCCAGGATAAGTGCGCAGCCCTCCCGTTCCACCTGTGCGACGTATACTCGGCCGTCCTCGTCGTAGCGCCAGGGACTCGTGAGGCCGAGCTGGTCAACGTAAAAACGGAGCGAGGCCTCAACGTCCCTCACGTGTAGGACCGCACGCGCGAACCAGTCTGTCATAGGCTAGATTTCCTGTCTCCCTGAGAATAAAAATACACCCCCGCCGCCCCGCTCGAAACCAGAGAAATCGCGGCCAGCACCAGGAATGTCCCTCGCCATCCCCAGCTCACCGTAACATTCGCCATGCTGCTCCCCGCCATAACGCCTCCCAGGTAGCTCAACCCGTCGATCCATCCTGAAGCCGTCGCGCTCCCCTGCTTCCCTCCGAAGTCCAACGAAATCGCCCCTGCGAAATATGAATAAGGTCCCAGCATCAGAAACGCGACCAGTGCAACCATCCACACCCGCAGATCCGCCGACCCCCCGGTGCTCAACATCGCCAGTTCGACCAACACGCCGCTCGTAAGCAGCAGCCCGACAAGGATAATCAGCGCCCGCCCTTTCGGCCCCAGCCGGTCGCTAAGCAATCCCGCCAGTACCACCGACAGTCCGCCAAACAAAGGAAACAGAGCGCTTTTCTGCGCGGCATCGGCGTTGGTCAGACCAAGAGCCTGCGTGAAGTAAGCAGGCGTCCACAAATTAAAAGTCTCCCGCATCAGCGTAACTCCCACCGAGATCAGGCAAACCAGCCAGAACATAGGACTCGCCGCGAACGTCTTCAACAGCGCGCGCAAATCCTTCGGACGCGGCGCATCGCCCTCAGCATGAAACAAATTAAGAGGATTCGCGTCGGGCTCTTCCAAGCCTCTGCTCTGCGGAGTTTCCCGCAAGAAGACAAAATTCAGGATCCACAAGACACCCAGAACACCAGCCGCTGCGAAAAAAACTCCTCGCCATCCCAGCCCATGCCCGATCAGCACCGACATGAACTGCCGCGCCGCCGCATCGCCAAACAGATAGCTCAAGCTGATCAACCCCATCACGGTTCCATACGTGGAGTATGAAAACCACCGCGACGAAATCTTGACCATCCCCGCCCAGCCCAGGGATTGCACCAGCCGGTTGCCGAACCACGCCAAAGTGAAGATCGGCATTCCTCCGCCCAACGCGAAAATCACCGTGAATAAAATCGACCCGCCCATCCCATAAAGAAAATTCCGCCGCCCTCCCAGAAAATCCGCAATCCAGCCGCTGGGAAATTTGCCCAGCGCATACGCCAGCACTCCCCAGGACGCGATCGCACCAAGCTGTACTGTCGCGACATTCGCGGGGATTCCTCGCGCCCCCATCTCCTGAATCAGCATCGGCACCGCGACGGAAAAATTCGACCGGCACAGATAGTAGCCCGCATACCCGGCAATCAGCAGCACCAATGTGACGCTTCGCCAAAAGAAGGACCTGTTCACTGCGGGTCGTCCAAAGCGAAAATAACTCCCCGAAGTTTCACGCGCTACTCCAACCCGGCCCGCGCCGCCGTCCGCTCCGCCAGCCCAAAAGACAGGGTCATCCCCGACCCTCCCGTCGCCGTCACGATGCTCACTCCCCTCGAAGGCTCCGCCTCGAAAACCGAACGGCTAGGATGCAATGAATAAACACCGTGCCACCGCTGGACAATCCGAGGATCCGGCAAACGAAGAAATGTCTCAGCCTCCCGCAAAATCAAATCGTCGATCTCCGCCTTGTCGAAAATGTCCACTGCCGGACCGTACTCGTGCGAATCGCCCAAGGTAATCGCTCCATCCACCGTCTGCGATGCCAGAACATGGATGCCCCAGCAGTCATACTCCGGTTTCTCCCGCGCGATCCTCTCCCGCAATCGCGGGAGCGTCGAGCAAATCTGAAACGACTTATGAAACCGCAAGGTAAGCCCCGCCGCCAATGCCGGACCCAACTGCCATCCTCCGGGCTGCGGGGCCGTCCGCATCATTTGCAGTTTGCAGCGCGTCAGGCCGCTTCCTGCGAATACATCCGGAAACAGGGTCTCGAAATCGTCGCCGCCGCAGACGATCGCCGCATCCACATTCCACTCCCCCGTCGCGGTCTCCACCACCGGCAAAACAATTCTCCGCACCGGGGTGCCGAAGTGGATCTCCACGCCCATCGATTGCAGATATTCGGACAACCCGGCGACCACTCGCCGCGGATCGACCGTCAACTCCGTAGCGCTCCAGATCCCGCCCAGCAGTCCTTGGGCATAGACGGCTTGCGATTTCTCCAGCAAACTCGCCGGCTCCAGCCATTCGCACGCATAACCTGCCGCCGGTCCGATCTCGGCAAACTCCCGCAGCACGTCCGCTTCGTCATCGTGATAAGCGACGTGAAGGGAGCCGGTATTGAGAAACGGCAGCCTCGCTTCGGCCAATGCTTCGAGCCAGATCTCCCGGCTGCGCAGCGCGATCGAATGCATTTCGCCCGCGGGCTGACCTACCGGCCAGATCATCCCGAAGTTTCGAATGGATGCGCCGGAAGCCTGGACGCCCCTCTCGAACAGCGTCACCTTGTATCCCCGCCGAAACAACACATATGCGTGAGCGAGTCCCAGAATCCCACCGCCAACCACGGCAACCCGCGCTTTTGAGGCCATTGGTTTGTCCATTATCGTAAACTCGGCGTATGACCGTGAGCGACGAGGTTGTGGATCTCTTTCAGCGGCGCGGCCGCGAAGCCTATTTCGGCGAAAGCGTCTCCATTCTGGAGCATTCCCTGCAAGCCGCCTGGTTCGCCCGGGAATCCGGCGCCCAACCGCATCTGGTGGTCGCTGCGCTTCTCCACGACGTCGGCCATCTGCTGCACGGATTGCCGGAAGACATCGCGCAACACGCCATCGACGGGAGGCACGAAGTGGTCGGTGAGGCTTGGCTACGCTCGCGCTTCGGACCCGAAGTCAGCGAGCCGGTTCGCCTGCACGTGGACGCGAAACGATATCTCTGCTCGGTCGAGCCCGCATACCTGGCGGAACTTTCCCCTTCCTCGCTCCACAGCCTGAAGCTGCAAGGCGGTCCCTTTACCGCGGATCAGGCTCGCGATTTTGAGCGGAACCCGCATTTCGAAGATGCGGTCGCGCTGCGGCGCTGGGACGATGCGGCAAAGGTGAAAAACCTGGCGGTTCCGGACATCAGTGAGTACGTAACTCTGCTTAGAGCGCGGCTACGTTAAATCGCGCTTCTTGCGTGCGTGAAGCCGCGCAGCCTTTGCTGTTTTTGTTAAGAAAACTAGAAGAAATTATGGCGATCGCCGTGCCTTGGGATGCTCTGGAGGGTTTCCAAATGCAGTCGACGTTGACGATCCACAGCTTGATCTGGGTGGCGACGGCAGCCGTGGTCGTTTCCCTGGCGCTCTACCGCAAGTTTGTTTCGCGGGCAGAGGCGGACTTTATTCACCTTGAGGAGTCGGAATCTCAGGAAATTCCGCGCCTGGATCAGCGCGAGTCAGCCGATTCGGTAATCTGTACCTGATGGTGTTCACGAAGAGGCTCCGGGAAGGAGTTCGCCGCGGAGAAATTACTTGCAGCGTCAGGATCTGGAAGAGTCCCCGCGTGAAGGTGGGCAACCGGTACAGCATGGAAGAAGGCGAGATCGAGATCGACTCGATCGAACAAATCGGATTCCAGGACATCACTCCGATGCTCGCGCGGGAGTCGGGATTCCTGGGCGTGATCGATCTGCTGAAAGTCGCGAAGCACGGCAGCGGAGAGAATATTTATTTAGTGCGGTTCCACTACTTACCCGCGCACAAGTAACTAATCCGCTTCCCAGCGAAAGCGCATTACTGCTAACGCTCCGAACACCAGGGCGCACCCGAACAGCAATGCGATGGGGAGGGCCACGGCGGAAAAGCCCAGTCCGCGCCACGTTACCGCATCGAGTCCATCCATGGCCCAGCGCGTCGGGAACACCACGGCAATGGCTTGCAGCCACTTGGGGAAAACGAACGTCGGAACCCACGCGCCGCCGAGCATCACCATTAGCAGAGTCGCCAGGATCGCGATGCCACGCGTCGCCTCTGCCGTCTTGCCCAGCGTGGCGATCAACAGTCCGAAGGCCGCGGTCATCATCGAAAACGCCGCGCACACGCCCAGGAAACCGATCATGCTGCCTTGAATCCGCACGCCGAAGACAACCCTCGCGAACGCGAACAGGATGATTAGGGTCGCCATGGACGTGACGGACGAACTGGCGGCGCGGCTGCCCAGCAGGGCCCCTCGCGAAAGAGGGGCGGCGCGCATCCGCTTCCAAACGCCGCGTTCCCGTAGCAGGAGGAGCGCGATTCCGACGTCGACTCCCACCATCAGCAAAAACTGAATGCCCATGCCTCCGAATGAATGCGCGTAGCCGTTGTACTGGACTCCGCGGCCCGACGTCACGCCTTCGGGACTCATGCGAAACGGCAGCGTCAGGCCGCTTTGAGTAGAACCTCGTCCGCTGAGCATTTGTTTCCCGGCCGTCTCCATCACGGCGCCGGCCATAATTCCTTGGATCATTCTCATTTCGAGCCCGTGCGAAGGATCGTACAGCATGCCGATTTCCGGCTTCGCTCCTCCGAATAAAAATGCCCGCGCCGCCTCGACGCTGAAATTCTTCGGGATCAGCACCGCGGCCGTCGCCTTGCCTCGGCGCACCGCGTCGCGAGCCGATTCCGGAGTGGCGGGCGTGACGTCCAACGATGTCTCTGCCTTCAAACGGGTCACAATTTCCTGGCTGAACCGGCTGCCGTCCTCGTCGCTTACCAGAACTGCGATCGGGCTGGTGTCGGGGTTGCCGGCGCCTCCGCCGAAAATATACCCGAAGAACGACGCGATGAAGATGGGCGCGACCACACTCATCAACACCGCGCGGCGGTCCGACAAAAAAAGCCTCAAATCCTTGCGCATCAGGGCCAAAAACGGGATCAGCATCAGTCTCTAAGGCTCCTTCCGGTGAGATTGAGAAACACGGTTTCGAGACTGGCCCGCTCACTCGCCAGGTGCTGGAAGGGATGCCCTTTCTCTACCAGCCATTCGAGAATTCCAGCCGAGTTCGCGGACAAATCGCTGACGCCGATGCGGAGTGTTTCGCCGCGCAGTTCGACGGAAGCCACTCCGGTCACCGACCGCAAATCTTCCACGCGGAGACCGTTCATTTTGCCGTCTTCCAGTTCGATTTCGAGAACGTTGGCCGCGGGCACCATGCGATAGAGGCCTTGCAAAGTGTCGTCGGCGATCACTTTCCCACAGTCGATAATCACCAGGCGGTCGCACAAACGTTCCGCTTCTTCCATGTAGTGAGTGGTGTAGAGCAGCGTCTTGCCGCGCTTCTTCAGGACTTCCAGATTATCGAAGATCGCGTTGCGGCTCTGCGGATCGACGCCTACGGTGGGTTCATCGAGCAGCAGCAATTGCGGATCGTGCAACAGCGCGGCGGCAAGATTGAGCCGGCGCTTCATTCCTCCGCTGAAGTTCAAGACCTTGTCCTTTTCGCGTTCCTTCAACCCCACCAGGTCCAGCGCTTCGTCCATGGAGCGTCTTAACTTCGCGCCTTCGAGATTGTAGAGAGCGCCGAACAGACGCAGATTTTCACGCGCGGACATCTCGTCGTACAGGCCGAGGTCCTGAGGCACCAGGCCGATGTCGCGTTTGGCCGGATCTGTGTCGCTGATCAGAACGCGGCCGTCGATGCGCACCTCGCCGGCGTCAGGTTGGACTAAGCCCGCAATGATCGATACCGTGGTGGTCTTTCCAGCGCCGTTGGGACCCAGGAGGCCGATGGTTTCGCCTTTGCCGGCGCGGAGGGAGACTCCGTCGACGGCGACCAGAGCGCCGTAGCGCTTCCGTAATCCTGTGACTTCGAGCATGCCCTTTCAATCATACGCAGGTCGGTCCGGGCTGTTCGCAGGCGAAACCGCCTGCGCCACCAAAAAAGATTCACCTTGTAGGTGGGGCTGGCGGTTTCGCCTAGCCAGCTCTATTACCGAGGTAAGGCGATATTCATCAAGGGTTTGCAAAATCGCGTAACGAGAGCGACTCCGGAGCCATCACAGTGTTAGTGCCTATTGGGGGCACTGTCCACATCGTTCGTCCGCGTCTTTTTCTTTCCTGGAGTTTGCATGAGCCCGAAGTATCTTGTCGTTGGAACTCTCCTCTGCTCAATCACTGCGATGGCGCAGACCAGCCGCATTGCGCAGACGGTCGACAACAGTAAGCGCACGGTGCTTACGGGACATCTGCATCCGAAGATTCGGGCCGGTGTCGACCAGGGACGCGTAACGCCGTCGCTTGAGATGTCGTACATCACCCTGACGCTCGCGCCGTCCGCGAGCCAGCAGGCCGACCTCGATAAACTACTCGCGGGCCAGCAGACGAAGGGCTCGCCGGACTATCAGAAATGGCTTACCCCGGAGGAATATGCGCAGCGCTTCGGGGTGAGCGACGCCGACATCGCGAAAATCACCCAGTGGCTTCAAGGACAGGGATTGAAGGTCCTTTCCGTGGCGCGGGCGAAGAACTATATCGCGGCCAGCGGAACGGCGGCGCAGGTGGAAGCGGCGTTTCAAACCGAGATTCATACCTACGCCGTCGACGGAGAGACGCACTACGCGAATGCGAGCGAGCCGTCCGTGCCCGCCGCGTTCGGTTCCGTGGTGACAAGCATTCGCGGATTGAACGATTTCCGCCTGAAGGCGCGCGCCAAGCCGAAATACACTTCGGCGAAAGGCTACCACAACATCGCGCCCGACGATCAGGCGACCATTTACGACATCACGCCTTTATATAACGCCGGAACTAATGGAACCGGCCAGAAGATCGCGATCGCGGGACAGACCGAGATCAATATTTCGGATATTTCCACCTTCCGCAGCACGTACAATCTTCCGGTCAATAATCCGCAAACGCTGCTGGTGCCGGGATCGCGAAACCCGGGAATCCAATCGCAGTCGGGCGACCTGGCGGAATCCGATCTGGACCTGGAATGGGCTGGCGCGGTGGCGCGGAACGCGACTCTTATTTTCGTCTATTCGAGTGACGCGCTGACCTCGGTGCAGTACGCCATCGACCAGAAACTGGCACAGGTCGTGAGCGTCAGCTACGGCTCTTGCGAGCCGGAGACGCCGTCGTCGGAGATTGCTTCGTTTACGCAATGGGCGCAGCAAGCCAACGCGCAGGGGATGACCTGGTTCGCTCCTTCGGGCGACGACGGCGGAGCTGATTGCGGCGATACGCAAAACCCGGGCCTCTCTGTCGATGTTCCCGGCGCGGTGCCGGGCGTGACCAGCGTGGGCGGCACGGAGTTCATCGAAGGCTCCGGTACTTACTGGGGCACCACCAACAGCGCCAACGGCGCGTCGGCCCTCTCTTATATTCCGGAAACGACGTGGAACGACAGCGTCGAAGACGGAACGCCCTCGGCAAGCGGCGGCGGCGCGAGCCTTTTTTTCACCAAGCCGTCCTGGCAGAACGTTGCCGGAGTTCCGGGCGACAACGCGCGTCACGTGCCGGATGTGGCGCTGTCCGCATCGGCCGACCATGACGGCTACTTCGTTTATACGGGCGGCAGCCTCCAGGTTTACGGAGGAACGTCGGTTGACGCGCCCTCTTTCGCAGGGATCGCGGCGCTGCTCAATCAAGCGCAGGGTTCCGGCGGCCTGGGCAACATCAATCCGAACCTCTACGCGCTCGCGCCCGCGGGCTGGTCTTCCGGGATGTTTCACGACATCACTACCGGCAACAACATCGTCACGGTGCCGTGCCCTCGAAGATCGCCGAATTGCGGCACCACGGCGGTCGGATTCTCCGCGGGTCCGGGCTACGATCAGACCACTGGGCTCGGCACGGTGGACGCATACAAGCTCATTAGCGGATGGAGCGGCGGCAGCAGCACACCGCCCACAAACCCTGTCACCAGCCTCACGCTGCATAGCAATTTGAGTGCGGTCTCCCCGAACGAAGTCGTGTATCTGACGGCGACGCTGACCTCAACCGACGGAACGACGCCGCAAGGATCGGTTTCTTTTTCGATCGACGGGACCTCGCTCGGCACGGCCGCGCTGACCGGATCAGCGGGAACGGCCACGGCGACGCTGGCGGTGAACAGCTCGCAGTTACCGCTGGGCGCGGGAACCTTTGCCGCGAGCTATAACAATTCGAGCAGCGCATCGGTCTCGGTAAGCGTCACTGCGTCCGGATCGGGCGCAACCAGCACACCGGCGATCAGCGGCGTGGCCAATGGAGCGAGCTTCAAATCGACCTTCGCGCCGGGGTCCATTCTAAGCGTGTTCGGATCGCAGCTCTCGCCCTCCGCGCAAGCCGCGTCGGCAGTACCCCTGCCGATTTCGACCCTGGGCGTGGAAGTGCTGGTGAATGGAATTGCCGCGCCTCTCTATTACGTAGGTCCGGGCCAGTTGAACGTACAGATCCCTTATGAGACTCCCGCGAACAGCACTGCAGTGGTGAGCGTCAACAACAACGGGCAGGTCACCACGCAGTCGTTCCAGGTGGCCGCGGCATCACCCGGGATTTTCACAGATTCCACCGGCGCGCTGGTTCCGACAGCGAGTGCGTCGACGGGCCAGGAGATTGGGTTCTACATCACCGGCGCCGGAGCGGTCTCGCCCGCGATCTCCACTGGCGCCGCGCCCGCCTCATCCACTGCACTCGCCAATCTTCCGATGCCCGTGCAGGCGACCACCGTGACCATCGGCGGAGCCAACGCGACCATCGACTTCATCGGCATCCCCGCGGGATTGGTGGGCGTGACGCAGATCAATGTGACGGTCCCCAGCGGAATCGCGTCGGGCGCGCAGCCAGTGATCGTTACGGTGGGCGGAATCCAGAGCGCTCCGGCGACGGTGCGAATCAACTAGTACGCGCGGATATTTTTTTCACTCCACATCCGCCGCCGTAGTTTCGTCAAGCCAATGAGACTGAAAATCAGCCCGGCTGATCATGAAGAGAAACTATATCCGCGCCCTGGCGATTCTGATCGTCCTTGTTTTCTCGCTCGACGCCAAAGACAAGGGTGACGCCGATTATAAGGAAGCGAAAGCGGCGGAGAGCCACGAGGATTGGGATCGCGCGCTCAAAGCGTACATGTCCGCGCTCGATAAGAATCCGGGCAATCCGGTTTTTATGATCGGCATGCGGCGTATGCGTTTTCAATCCGCCCAACTACACGTGAATCAGGGCCAGAAAATGCGCGCGGACGGCAAGACGGTGGAGGCGCTGGGAGAATTTCAGAAGGCTCTCCTTGCCGACCCCGCGTCGGCGATTGCGATTCAGGAGATCAAGCGCACCCAAGCAATGCTCGACGAAAAGCCGGAGGGCAAGAAGGCGGAAGACATGCCCGCGCCGATCGGGGGACCTCCCGATCTGAAGCCGATCGTCGGCGTGATTCAGACACTCAAGATCAACAATCAACCTCCCAAGGTGCTGTACGAAACCATCGGGAAAATGGCGGGCGTCAACGTGGTATTCGATTCGCAGTATCCGGCGCAGCCTCGCAATGCGAACGTCGATATCGCCAACATGCCGATCGAGCAGGCGTTCGATTACCTGGCGATTCTGACGAAAACCTACTGGAAGCCGATCACGACGAATACGATTTTCGTCACCGAGGACAGCGCCGCTAAGCGCCACGACTACGAAGACGAGGTGATGAAGACGTTCTACTTGTCTAATGCGACATCTCCGCAGGAGATTCAAGAGATCGCTACCGCGGTCCGGACGCTGGCGGATATTCGGCGAGTGTTTCCGATCGTGGCGCAGAAAATTTTGCTGGTCCGCGGCACAACCGACCAGGTGGCGCTGGCCGAGAAGCTGCTTCGCGATCTCGACAAACCCAAGTCGGAGGTGTTGATCGACGTGATCGTGATGCAGGTGAACAGCCAGTATTCGCACAGCCTGGCGGCGACTCTTTCCTCGGCCGGGACCACCGGATTGCAGCAATCGATCGGTTTTTTGCAGACCACCACCAACGGAACAACAACCAATGGAACGGTGCCTTTGAGCCAGGTCCCGCACCTTTCGATCAACCAGTTTTCTACGTCGCTGCCCAGCGCGATCGTGAATGCGGTGATGTCGGACGCGCGCACCAAGACGATGAACAAACCGCAGGTGCGTGCTTCGGACGGCATGAAGGTCGATCTCATCATCGGCGAGCGTATCCCCTTTGCCACCGGCAGTTTTTCCTCCGGCGTGTCGGTGAGCAGCAGCGTCAGCCCTCTGGTGTCGACCCAGTTCCAGTATTCCGACGTCGGCTTGAAGCTCAGCATCACGCCGCAGGTTCATCCGGCGCATGAGGTCACGCTGCATATCGAAGTGGAGGTGTCGGCTGTGGATACCTACGTCAACATCGGAGGAATCTCTCAGCCGGTGATCGGGCAGACCAAGAACACGGCGGATATTCGTCTGCGCGAAGGCGAAGTGAATATACTCAGCGGTCTGAGCCAGACTTCCGATGGAACCACGGTGGCCGGGCTGCCTGGATTAACGAATATTCCGATCCTGGGCCAGTTCCTGTTCGGCAGCTCGACCAAAAATAAACTCGGGAACGAGCTAATGATCGCGCTGATTCCACACATCATCCGCACGCAAAATTACACCGAGGAGAATACCAAAGGAATTTATACCGGGACGGAACAAGCGCTAAAAGTTTATCGCACGCCGAAAACTCCGTAGCCACTAAGCAGATCCGAAGAGTGCCAAACGCTTTTCAACCAGCCCCGTCTATTCCCGCATGTTAGTCTCTCGAATTTTGCTTCTCACTCTCTATGCCGGAGCCGTCTTCGGCCAAGTTGCGGGATTGACGCTGCCGCCCAGCGGGAATAACCAGAAGGCGTCCGTCAGTCAATTTATAGGGCCGGTTAAGGTCACGATCGAATATTCGAGTCCCTCCGTCCACGGGCCGGACGGCAAGGATCGTCGCGGTCAGATCTGGGGCAAGCTGGTGCCTTACGGCACGGTGAATCTCGGATTCGGAAGCGGTAAGCCCAGCCCTTGGCGCGCGGGCGCGAATGAAAACACTTTGTTTTCCGTGTCCTATCCCGTGACCATCGAAGGGAAAACGCTGCCTGCCGGACACTACGGGCTGCATATGATCCCCACCGCCGACGAGTGGACCGTTATTTTCTCGAAAGACACAGGCTCCTGGGGCAGCTTCTTTTACGACGAGAATCACGATGCGCTGCGCGTTCAAGTGAAGCCGCACAAGAATGAATATCGCGAATGGCTAAGCTATGAGTTCACGGAAAGGCGTCCCACGGAGGCGACCGCGGAGCTCCAATGGGAAGATCTTTCGGTGCCGTGGAAAATCAAGGTCGAAAATGCCAACGATATTTATATCTCGAAGCTGAAGGAGGAGTTGACCAGCGTTCCGGGATTCGATTACAAATCCTACGACGCGGCGGCGCAGTTCCTGTTGCAGTCGAAGACCAATCTGGATCAGGCCTTGCAATGGGCGGACGCCGCGGTAAGTATGCCCGGAGTTGGACAGACGAACTTCGCCACTCTCAGTACCAAGGCTCTTGTTCTTTCGGCGATGGGGAAGAATCCGGATGCCTCGGCTCTGATGCAAACGGCGCTGCATCTTCCGGCGACGACTCCGCTTGAGATCCATCAATACGGCCGGCAGCTCCTGACCATGAAAAAGAATACGGAGGCGCTGGAGGTCTTCAAATACAATGCGGAGCGGAATGGCGACGCTTGGCCGGTCCATGTCGGATTGGCGAGAGGCTACGCAGCGGTCGGCGATAATAAGCTCGCACTGGAGCATGCGAAGAAAGCACTGCCGCAAGCACCGGATGACCTGAACCGAAAGAGTCTGGAAGCGATGGTCAAATCTCTTTCGGAAGGACAATCCATCAACTAGTTCTTAGCGCTCCAGATCGCCAGGCTGCCTGTCCCACCGTTCTGTAACTGCTTGCTTTGTCGCGGTGGGGCAGGCGGTTCCGCCTGCCAATCAAAGATCCCCGCGACTTTTCACACAGACTCTCACGCGCGGTTTCCTACTCGACGATTTCCCACCGCACATCGCAGACCCTCTGAATTCCCGGCTTCAGCGACCGCATCACCAGCGTCTGCGTCCCGTTCGCTTGGCGGGAGATCGTTGGCTGCCACGCGGCGTGATCGAAGGTGAACTTCAATCGCGCGGCTGGTAGATTCTCGAAAACTACCTCACCGTTTTGCGCCACTTCGACGGCTGCGTGCAGAACACCTGAGGTCTGGCGCGCGGCCCGCGCGGGGGGCGGAGGTGCTGGATCGGACGGAGGCGGAGCCACAGCAGGTCTCGGTCTCACCGGCTCAGTTGCGATGGGCGCCGTTTGCCTGGGAGCCGACGGCGGTTGCGCGTCCTTCTGCGGCTGATCCGGATTCGGGGGGACCGGTTCGGTCTCCGCGGTCGGCGTCGGCGCGGGCACAAATGTAGATGCGGGAGTAGGCGTGGGTGCCGGTGGCGGCGGCGTGGTTTCCGAGGGCGCGGCGGCGACTTGAACGGTTGAAACCGCATGCGCTCCCGACATGCGGGTGGTGTAGAACCATAGGCCCGCGCCGCCCAGAAGCAGCAGGATCCCGAAGATCCCGATCCAAAGTCCGGCGCCGGGGCCCTCTTTAGCAGGCTGCGGACTGACCGAAGGCGGCGGGGGCGGAGGCGGCGTCCACGTCTGTGGCTGCTGCGTTACCAGCGGAGGCGGCGGTGGTGGCGTCCAAGTTTGTGCTGGCGCTGCTACCGGAGGAGGAGGCGGCGGAGCTGCCGGTGGCGGATCGGTAATCACCATCGGCGTAAAGACCGTCGTTTGCGCGATCGGCGGCACCGCTTGCCCCACGGGTTGGCCGCACTTCACGCAAAACCGCGTACCCTCGGCAACCGCCGCGCCGCACGCGGTACAAAAGGGGGCAGCCATCTTGCCCCCTCTTACTGAACGTCGGTTACTTTGCCGCCAACGAAGACAACCTTCATATCTTTATAGACGTAGGTTTTCTTGTTACCGAGGTCGACCACAGTCTTCGGTTGCCCGAGAATCTGCGTGACCTGCTCAATGGTCTGGCCGAGGCTGATTTCAGCCGGCGCTGCGGTGGAGACGGCAGCGGCTCCAGCCGATGGACCGCCGGCTCCATCGGTAGCCTGACCGGCCACTTCCTGTTCCGCCGCGTCCGCTTCTTTGGCCTGCTTCTGGATCTCGGCCTGCGCGTTCGGGTCGGGCGGAGGAGCTACGGCCGCGAACTCAGCCTTTGCAGGAGCAGCCTTCGCGGAAGCGGGAACCGCGGGTAAACCGCCCTGTCCGCCTTTAGATTGCAGATCGCCCATGCCCGTGTCGATGGTTTCGCGCATATGGTTTTGCATTTCCTGGAGGTCCGCTATGGCAACCGAAACCTTGGCTCCCTTGTGGCATTCCTTGCCGCCTTTGCTCGACAGCACCACCAGGTCGGCTGCGGTCGCGTCGGCTGCCGGAGGACCGGCAAGTTGCAGCGCGTCGCCTTCGCTCACCGCGCATTCCGTTCCCGTCGCATCGATCACGTCGAGGTCGGCGCCGGCTACGAAAACGTGTTGCACGTTGTCGCTCAACATGCGCGCGATCCCGCTGCCCGCCGGATCCGGAACATTCTTGGCCGCCGTGACCTGCGCTTCCTGATTTTCGAGCGCAAGCTGCCGCTTCACTTCTTCCGCGATCAGGTTCTTGACTTCAGGAGTCAGAGGAGCAGCATCCGGAGCCAGCGCCTGTTGCTGTTCAGCCGCAGGCGCCGCTTGTTGCGCCGCATAATTCGCGGCCAGACTTTGCGAGATCAGATAATCCGCCAGCCACACCGAGGCGCTGGGATAAACCGGGAAGGGCGTAAAATACGCGCCGTAAACACCGTACCAGGGATTGCCCACGAAGCCCCAGGCATAAGGCACCGGAGCAACCCACGGATTGTAAGCCCATCCATAAAACGCTGGAGCGTAGTAAAACGCCGGAGCATACCCGTAAACGAAAACGCCGTGATAAGAGTAGCGATTATAGAAACGGTCGTAAGCACGCCCGCCTGCGTAGTATTGGCGGCGCGCATATTCGTGCCCTCGATAGGCATAAGGGCGGCCCTGATAATATCCCCGTCCGCCGCGTTCGGAAACAATGCGGGAGTGATCCGCGCGCTCCGTCGCCACGCGCCGGTTTCCATTCAACCCGTGATGAATATCCATGCCGCGCTTGGCATCGTGCACATCGGCTCGATGGCCATCCGCGCGCGTCCGGACGGAGCTGCCATTCGCGGTATGGACCGTGTGGCTGCCCGCGGCTTCGCGCCCGCCGCCCCTGTTCCCGGCAACCGCACCTCCCTTGGCGCCACCACCCGCAGGCCCTCGGCCCGCAGTCGCCGGACCTTTACCAGCCGTCGCGGGACCTCTGCCGGCAGTCGTGGGAGCTTTACTCGCCGTCGATGGACCTCGCCCAGCGGTGGTCGGAGCTTTACTCGCGGTCGTGGGACCCTTGCTTGCGGTCGTGGGACCTTTCGATGCTGCACTCGCACCGGTCGATGGGGCTTTGCTCGCGCCAGCAGCAGGAGCTTTGGCCGCTGGTGCCGCTTTGGCTGCGGGCGCCGGCGTCGCCGGCTTCTTCGCCTGGCCGTAGACCATTGAAGAACCGAACAGCAAGACAGCGATCATGCCCGTGGAATATCGGTGCGCGTTCATGGAAATCTCCTTGTACCTATTGGACATCGGTGACTTTGCCATTCACGAACGTCACCTTGCCCAGATCCTTGTAATAATAAATCTCTTTCGTGCCCAGCTTGACCACCTTCTCCGGTTGCCCGAAGTTGGCGATCACTTCATCCTTCGTCTGCCCCATCTTCAATTCCTTTGGAGGAGCCGCCGGCTCATCGGGTGGAGGAGGCGGGGGAGCAATCGGCGCCAGCGCGGGATCGGCTGCCGCCTGTGCCGGAGGAGCCGCGGGAGCTGCCGGCGCAGCCTGCTGCTGTTGCTGGTCGCCCGTCGGAGCGGCCTTATCTTCCGCGGGCTGAATCTTGAATACTTCGGCCACCAGCTTGTCCATTTCATCGACGGAGGGAATCGGTCCCTTCGGATTGAAATAGAACTTCAACGCCGCTTTGTAACGGACCTCCGCGTACGCATCCGTGAATAAATCGAACACCACTCCGTCGTCCTTGCATTCGATCTTGGTGACCCAGACTTTCTCACCCGGCACAAAAGTCCGCGTCGCCGGAGCTGCCGGAGCGGAGGCTCCGGGCAGATGACTGAAGCGGTTCAGGCCGTTGTTGAGTTTGCCCAGCGCGTTCTGGCTGATTTTGCCCTCTTTATAAGTGTTCTGGTAGAAGTTCGACCCGGAAACCGGGGCCATGATAATATTGCCTTTTTTTAACACTAAAATCGCGCCCGCCGTCACGATATCGGTCTGGTCGGCGGTTGCCTGGGTCAGGGCATACTCCGATACCAGCTTTTTTTCGATCGCGGCCTTGTTCTGGGCGTAGGCCGCGAAGGGCATCCCCATGATTATTAAGGCAATCAGAGTTGTTGTTCGCATGATGGTTCCCAAGGCGTAGAGACGGCTCCGCGCCAGTATACACCGGCCCTGACTTTCATTCAAGCAATATGGCCGGCCTACACTGCGCATTGCGTAAAAACCATTCGCGGAGCGTCATCCATGCTCTTATACGCGGTTAAACGACACAATCAGGCTCACCGAGAACCCTTAAAAGACCTTAGATCACCGAATTTAAGCCCTGTTCGCGCCTATACCCGGCAGGAGGACAAAATGATTTCATTTTGGAAAAAATTCAAATTCTTGCCCGCGGCCGCGATCTTAGCAACCGGGCTTCATGCTCAAGTCACCTGTACGGCAAGCGCCGGAACTATGCCGCTGGCTCGGGCCGAGGGAAACACCGAACTGCTGGGCGATATTATCCTGATCTGCACCGGAGGAACGCCGACTCCGGCCGGCGAGGTGGTGCCGCAAATCAATTTCACGGTCGACCTCAACACCAATGTGACCAGCAAAATCACGGCTGCTTCAGGAGCCACGAACTTCAGTGAGGCGCTAATGCTGGTGGATGAGCCGAATCGCCTGGTCCAAGTCGCTTCTGTCGGCGGCCAATCGCACCCTCTGCTGAACTGCGGGCAGAACGGGGCGCCGGACAAAGGACCTTCGGGGCCGGCCGTATGCTCGACGGTCAGCACGGGAGTTCCGACACAAACCTACGATGGGACTCCGTTCGCGAACGGCGCCAGCACATGCACTTCGAATGTTACCGGCGGCATCGTAAACAATTATGGATGTGGGCGGCCGAATGCGTTTCAGGGCCGGATGTTCAGCCCCAATGTGGTGGTCTTCTATGGGGTCCCGTTCGACCCGCCGGGCGGGGGGACGCGTATCCTGCGAATCACGAATCTCCGCTCCGACGCCGCGCTGCTGACGGCCGGGACTCCGATCAATGCCATGGTCTCGATCAGCGGCGGTCCGGGCTCCGCGATTACTTTCCCGCCAGGCGGGAGCAGCACGCAGCCGATCGAGGTCGGCTTTACGGTGAAGGGTCTGGCGGCGAGCACGCCGCAACTGTTGACGGTGCGCGTCGAGGAGGGATTTGCCGTTTCCTGGAAACCGCGCAACATCGCCAACACGCTGGCGAATGCGGTTTTTAGCGCGGGCAATTACGTTTACCATTCGCCCGATCAGAGCGACCCCGCGCAGGCGGCTCAAAACGTGCCGGGGATTTCCTTTTTCACCGAGGACGGATTTCAATGGCAGAACAATACGACCAACGCGCCCCCGAGCCCGAATCCACCGGCTGGTTTTGCCCAGGCCGGCTACTTCGCGGGCAGCACGAATTATCCGTTGAATTCCATCGGATTCGGCGGGGTGAACACGGGAATCAGCGCCGACGGTGTTTCGAGCGCGGGCACCCGGATTGCGCTCACCTTTAAAACGGCCGCGTCGGAAGTGACGGTTCCCCAGGTGGTGTACCTTCATCTCGTGGGGAGTCCGAGCACGACGACGGGAGTTATGGTCCTGACCTCGACCGACGCGGCGGGCGCAGGCGCATTTACTCCTGGCGCGAGCACCACGATTCACAACGGGGGCATCGCAGTTTACGAAGTGCTCTACGCGAATCCGTTCGAGGTGGAGTATGCGGACATCGAGTGCACTCTGCCGGGATTCTTCTCGTCGGCGACGGTAACGGCGAATCTCGCGCCGTTCTATACGGCGGCTAGCGCGACGGTTGCGGAACCGGCGACGTCACCGATTCCGCGATTCTCGACGGCGGACAGCACGACGGTGACGATTTCTTCGTCACTGTTCGGGTTGATCTTGTCCTTCTTCTAAATGGGCACGGGCTGGGATCGGCTTCTGCGCGCGGCAGAAGCCGACGCCGGCCATAAAGACTTATTGGCCGCTGATAAACGCTGATGAACGCTGATCGGCCGCGCGGGGACCTTCTTATTTTCGACCCGCGTTCATTGGTGGCTGGCGAGGTTCGAGGAGATCGCTTCCTGCGGTCGCGGCTCGGTTAGCCGTCTTCCTTTTGCAACCAATCTGGATGTTTTTGTTACGCCCAATCTACAGCAGAATGGGCTACTTATCGATCTTCATGATGCTGCTTCCGGTGCGTGAAATTCCTGCGGGAACGCGGCTGGAGATCCGGTTGACCACTCCCGTCGGGACTTATGCGAGCAAGGTTGGGTCGCCGGTTTCGGCGGTGCTGACGGCTCAGGCATCGGAACTGCCCGTGGGAAGTATGCTGTCGGGGGAAGTGACCGCGGTGCGGCGGGTCGGCTTCGGCATCGTTCATGAGACTTCGGCGATCGAGATTGAATTCACTCGCATTACGTTGCCGGATTTTTCGGCGTATCCGATTTCCGCGCGGGTCATCGAAGTCGACAATGCGCGGGAGAGCGTCGGAAGCGGCGGGCTTATCTCGGCGGAGCGATCGACTGGCAGCATGGCGAATCGGGCCACCGGCTACGTCAGGATGGCGGTGGGATTGAACCTTCATGCGCAACTCGGCATTTGGGCGGTGAAAAGTTTAGTGGTGGATGTTCCAGAGCCGGAGATTTACTATCCGGCGGGAACGGACCTTACGCTGGCTTTGAACGAATCCGCGACGGTTCCGGCTCACGCGTCCACGGACGACTCGCCGCGCGCGTTGACGATGGAGGAGGTGGCGACGCTCGATCAGGTGGTTGCGGGATTGCCGGAGCGGACGGCGAACCGGTCCCATCATCAGTCGGACTTAATCAATGTGATGTTTATCGGGTCAAGGGAGCAGTTGGAAGCCGCGTTCCTGGCGGCAGGATGGTCTGAGACTCCCCATGCGACCTTCGGTTCGCACCTGCGGAATATCCGGGCGATTATGGAAAACACGGGGAATCAGGCGGCGCCGATGTCTACCCTGCTGGTCGATGGCGAGGTTCCGGACATGATGTGGCAGAAAGGCCTGAACGACGTCGCGAAGCGGCATCATATCCGGATCTGGAAGCGCGCGGACAGGTGGAACGGGCAGGAGATCTGGGTGGGCGCGGCGACGCACGACGTGAACTTTGCCTTTCTGCGGCCCGGAATGCCGGTGACGCATCGCATTGCGCCGGACATCGATCGCGAGCGCGACAAAGTGGTTCATGACCTGGAGTTTGAATCGTGTGTGGACCTTGCGGATCTGGTGGAACGGCCGGAGGTGAGCCACGAGATGCGGAATGCGACGGGAGACCGGATGACGACCGACGGCCGGATCGCGGTGCTTCTTCTGGTATCTCGTCCGGCGGCGCAGTTTGTGGTCGGATTCGGAGCGACGGAGCTGCCACGGCACGGGAAGATGATGGAACGGTTTGCGCGGAGAGAGATTTTGAGCATGCGGAATGAATTGATCCGGAACAATTCTTACTGGCGGAGTTATGAGGCTGTGCGGTTCGCGATTGCGGCGGCGCGGAGGCATCGGGAGACGGACGTGCAGGTGGCTCGGGTTGAGCCTAAGTCGATGGGAAGAGCTTCGGGGGTGGTGGCGTTGCGGTAGCTCAGAAGCGCGCAGGTCGGAAACCTGCGCCACTCAAGGCCCAATTGGCTCGAAGTGGGCGAACAGGGCTTGGAATTCGGGCAGACTCGCGGGCTTCTCGTAGGTGCAGACTTTTTCGAAACGGGCCCATAGAGCGATGACCGCGGGGTTACGGTGGGCGCCGGCGATCGCTTCCTGGGAAACCCATTCGAAGATCTCGACGATGGTTCCGTCCGCGGCGCGCATTACGATGGATGCGCGATCGGTTACGAGGCCCTCCGAGCGGAGTGGCGGAAGGTGATTGCGAACCAGCTCCAGAAGTTCCTGTTCACAGCCGGGCTTCGGGCGGTAACAAGCGACTGAGATTGATCCCATAAGCGATTATAGGATCTTGAGAGCTGTCGGCATTGACTTTGGGACCACCAATTGCGCGGTGGCTGTGGCGCGGGATGGAGTGGTCGAGATGGCGCGCTTTGGCGCACAGGCGACGGAGACGTTCCGCTCTGTCCTCTATTTCGACGGCTTGCAAACGCGGGGGCGGAAGAGGCCTCTGGCCGGCCCGGCGGCGATCGACGCGTACCTTGTGAGGGAGACTCCGGGGCGATTGATTCAGTCGTTAAAGTCGTTTCTTTCGAGCGCGCTGTTTCGGGAAACGTGGGTGGGGAGCGAACGCTATTCAGTGGAGGACCTGACGGCGTCGATGGCATTGTCGCTGCGCGAGGAAGCGGAGAAGCAGTTCGGAGATTTGGGCAAGCGCGTGGTGCTGGGGCGTCCGGTGCGCTTCGTGGGCGGTGACACAAAAGAAGCCGATGCGCTCGCGGTATCGAGATTGGAACAGGCGTTCCGGCGGGCGGGGTTCGAGGAAATTATATTTGAGTTCGAGCCGGTAGGCGCCGCTTATTTCTACGAGAGCACGCTCGATCACGATGAGCGGATCCTGATCGGTGATTTCGGCGGAGGTACCAGCGATTTTTCGTTATTGAAAGTGGGTAAGCGGCGCAGAATTCTCTCGACGGCCGGATTGCCATTTGCGGGAGACGCTTTCGACGCGAAGATTGTGCGGCACGTGGTGTCGCCGATGCTGGGGTTGGGGAGCGAGTATCGATCGCTCGACAAGATGCTGCCGATGCCTTCATCGGTGTATCTAAAACTGGAAAAATGGCATCACCTGTCGTTCCTGAAAAATCAGGACACCCTGCGGATGCTGCGGAGTCTGGAAGTGCAAGCGGAACAACCTGCGAAGATCGAGGCGCTCATCCATCTGATCGAGAATGACGCTGGATATCGTCTGCACCGGTCCGTGCAGCGGACCAAGGTGGAACTGTCATCGCGGCAGCAGAGCGAGTTCGTTTATGAAGATCCGTGCGTTTCGATCCAGCAGTTGGTTACGCGCGGGGATTTTGAGGATTGGATCGAGCCGGAGTTGTCGGCGATCTCGGATTCCGTAGATAAGGTGTTGAAGGATGGCCGAACCGAGGCAGGGAAGGTGGATCGTGTGTTTTTGACTGGAGGATCGTCGCTGGTGCCGGCGGTGCGGCGGATTTTCGAGCAGCGGTTTGGCGCGGAGAGAGTGACGGCGGGGGATGAGTTTACTTCGGTGGCTCGGGGGTTGGCTTTGCGGGCGGCGGTGCGGATAAGAACGCCGGCTGGTCCCTTCAAATAAAAATACCGCTCACATCCAGCGCCTCCAGACGCATGATGTGAGCGGTCCCGGAAAAACTCCATCCGACCTTGATGAGCCGTTTTATTGCAATCCCAATTCAACCGTCGGCTTAACCGCCGCTGCCCGCTCGACCGTTCCGCGCGGAGTCTTCGTCACCACGAAATGCAGCGCTTTTCCCATCACTCCGGATTCGAAGCTCTGAAGCGTGTACATCCCCTGGGTGTCCACCAAAATCAGCTTGGCGTTCTTGGTCTCAGGCTCGACGTCGTAGCCCGCGGCGAGAATCGCAACATGAGCTCGATCGCCATAAATGCGGATTCCCTTCGCTCCTTCGAGCGTTGTAACCGTGTAGCTGCCGGGCGGCAACACGACGTTGCCGAAGCGCGCTTCAAAGGGCAGCTCGAACTTGCCGCGGTAGTTCTGAGACGTCTGTGCGCTTGCCTGCCGTGCAGTTCCTGCAAATGCCGCTGCCAACATTACGGCAGTCATGGTCCACTTCATATTCAACATCGCTAATTCTCCTTATACTCGGGTTCTTTCGAACCTTTCGGTCTCTTGCTTCGTCAATCTAGAAGACGAACAATGCAGCGGATCGCATCTCAGCAGGAAATCAATTTGTTGTCAGGGTCTAACCTGAACACACGGGACGAGTTAAGCAGCGCAGTGATTTCCATGCGAATTCAGTTCGGCGTTTTCGAAGTGAACCTCCGCGAACGCGAGCTGCGTAAGTTCGGACTGCGCGTTAAGCTGCAACAAAAACCGTTTCAAATCCTCCATCGGTTGCTCGAAACTCCAACGGAGTTTGTCAGTAGGGAGGAACTCGCTCGGGTCCTGTGGCCGGACCTCCATGTGCTCTTTGACCGTAGTTTGAATACCGCCGTCAACGCCCTTCGGCGCGCGCTGGGCGATACCGGGAGAAACCCGCGCTTCATCGAATCCCGGCAGGGTTTAGGATATCGATTCATCGCGCAAGTTGAGCACGTTCAAACCGGGCCGGCCCCGGTCGACGCGCGCTCCCCGCGCCGCAGCACGGAGGCGCATCGGGATTATCTTAAAGGCCGATATTTCTCCAATAAGCTGACCGCGGAGGATCTGCACAAGAGCTTAGCCCACTTCGAATCGGCCCTCGCCCGCGATCCGGACTACGCTTTGGCCTACACCGGCTTGGCCGATACGTATATTCAGTTCGCGTTTCAAGGCATGCTTCCGGCGCAGGAGTCGTTTGCGCACGCGAAGAAGTTCGCTCACGCTGCATTACGAATCGATGACCGTCTGGCAGAGGCGCACACTTCGCTCGCCGGAGTGAAACGCTATTGCGAGTGGGACTGGTCCGGCGCCGAGGTTGCCTATCGCCTGGCGCTGGAGTTGAATGGCAACGATGCTCGCGCCCATCGCTTCTATGCCGATTACCTCTCCACCATGGGCCGTTCCGAAGAAGCGCTAAGGGAGATCGGTACGGCACACGACCTGGATCCGTTGTCACTGGTTATTAACATGGAGATGGCTTGGATTCTCTATACCGCGCGCGATTTCCAGGGAGCAGCCGAACAATCCTGGAAGACTCTCGCCATGGAGCCCCGTTTCGCACCCGCGCAAAACACGCTGGGACTCGCTTATCAGCAACTGGGCATGATCGAGGAAGCGATCGTGGAGTTGGATAATGCGCGCGCCTGCTCCGGAGACCACCCCTCGGCGCGTGCGGCGCTCGCGCATGCTCTGGCCATCGCCGGCAGACGAGCTGAAGCGGAAATGTTACTGGAGCAGCTCAAAACCACGCGCACCGTGTCCTGCTATTGGCTCGCGATCGTCAATACCGCGCTGGGCGAAGCGGACGCTGCCTTCGATTCGCTTCACGAAGCCTGTGAGCACCGCGAGGCCTGGCTGGTCTGGCTCAAAGTAGAGCCGCGTTACGATCCGTTGCGCGAGGATCCCCGCTTCACCCGTTTGTTGAATCGTATCGGACTGGCATAGTAGCTTTCTTGATCAGCGTTTATCGGCGGCTATTTATTCTTTTCTTTTTTCCCGGAAGAAGCCGGCCTTCCCAACCAACGCAGCAGTACCCCCTTTTCAAACGCTGGAGGCTGCGGTTTGCAAAGACTGTTCGGTTGGAACGCGCTGGACAGGTCGGGGACCTGTCCTACTCAGAGGCGAACGATTTTTTCGGAGACTTGGCCTTTTAGGGCGTTTCTGGTGTCGACGATCAGTTTGGCGCTGGCTACGATTTTCGAATAGTCGAAGCCTTTGTGATCGGTCACAATCACCACGCAGTCGGATTCCGCGGCGGCTTTTTCGGGGTCGATTGAGGCCATCGCAGGGACCACTCCGTCGGCGCGCAGGCCCGCGACGAAGGGATCGCTATAGCTGACGGTCGCTCCGCGTTTGCCCAGCAAATGGATGATATCGAGCGCCGGCGATTCGCGCACATCATCGATATCGCGTTTATAAGCGACGCCCAATACGTGGACGCGCGAGCCTTTCAGAGGCTTCGAATGATCGTTCAGCGCGTTCTGAATTTTGTCGACCACGAAATGCGGCATGGAGCCGTTGATGTAACCGGCAAGCTCGATAAAGCGCGCCTCGATGCCGGCCTGCTTGGTCTTCCAAGACAGGTAGAACGGGTCGATCGGGATACAGTGGCCGCCCAGGCCGGGACCTGGATAGAAAGGCATGTATCCGAAAGGCTTGGTGGCCGCAGCGTCGATAACTTCCCAGACGTTAATCTCCATGCGGTCGCACATCAGCGCGATTTCGTTCACCATCGCGATGTTGATCATGCGGAACGTATTTTCGAGCAGCTTCACCATTTCGGCGACCCGCGTGGAGCCCACCGGAACGACGGTATCGAGCGACTGGCGATAGAACAGCGCGCCCACTTCGGTGCACGTCGGAGTGATGCCGCCGACGACCTTGGGAATGTTTTTGGTCTGATATTTTTCGTTGCCGGGATCGACGCGCTCCGGCGAGAAGCAGAGAAAGAAATGCTCGCCGACCTTGAGGTCGTCGCGTTCGAACATAGGGAGCATCAGCTCGTCGGTGGTGCCCGGATAGGTGGTGGATTCGAGGATTACCAGCATCCCAGGATGAAAATATTTGGCGATGGACTGGCAGGAGCTGACGATGTAGCTCATGTCCGGGTCCTTGGTTTTGCGCAAAGGAGTTGGGACGCAGATATTGATGGTGTCGAGATCGGCTACCGAGGCAAAATCGGTGGTCGCCCTGATTTTGCCTGCATCGACCAGGGGTTTTAGTACCGAGGTCGGGATGTCCTGAATATAGGATTCGCCGCGATTGAGGCTATCCACTTTGGCCTGGTCGATATCGATGCCGACAACGGAAAATCCGGCGTGCGCCAGTTCCACCGCCAAAGGCAGTCCGACGTAGCCCAAGCCTACGACTCCGGTGTGTGCCTTGCGGGTTTCGATCTTCTGGCGCAGTTGTTCTGAGTGAGTCAAAATTCCTCCGAATACTTAAGCATCCCAGTAAAACTCGCCCGACGCCACTATCTCGGCTGGTCCGGCAAGAAGGATGTCGCGATTTTCCCATCGTAAATCGAGAGGACCGGCGGGCGTAAGAACCCGAACGGGGTTTAGTACTAGCCCGCGAGCATGCGCCGCGGCGGCCGCTCCGGTGGAACCGGTTCCCGAGCTCATGGTCTCGCCGGCACCCCGCTCGAAAAAGCGGACGTCGAGCGTATGCTCGTCCATCCTCTTGATAAATGAGACATTTGTGCGGTTGGGAAATTGCCAATGGCGCTCGATTTCCGCGCCCAGGGACCTCCAGTCGAAGTCGAAATGCTCCACGAAAACGGCGCATTGCGGGTTGCCGACGTTGAGGATGGTCGCGTCGTAATCGAGGATGGTGGTGCGAAGCTGTTCGATGACAGCCGCGCCCATGTTCATCTCGAAAGAGAATCGGCGGCCGTCGCGAGCGAGCAGGCGAAGGTGTTTCGGGCCGGCTCCGGTCAGAATTTGCACGTCGTTTGAGGCGCGGCCGGCTTCGACCAGAAACGCGGCGGCGCAGCGAGTGCCGTTGCCGGATATTTCGGAGCGGCTGCCATCGGAGTTCCAGAGCTCGATGGAGGGAGTTTCGGAGACCAGCAGCCAACCGTCCGCGCCTGCTCCCGTGTGGCGATTGCAGATGGCGATCGCGGCCGCGGGGGAGTCGAATCCGGAGGGTAGCTGGTCGCGCCACGTCAACAGGAAATCGTTGCGCGCGCCATGGGCTTTGGTGAATGGGATATTCATCTTGTTTCCGGCTCCTCCTTCGGAGCACAGGTCTGACCTATATATTCCTGGCAGATCGGAGGCGGGCGCAATGCGCCCCGGTCGCGATGATAGATCTCGACCACCGGCGCTCCTTTCACGATGATTGTCGCCACCAGATCGTAGTGCGGACCACGCTTGGCCGCTCTCAGGATGGCGGTCGCGATGCGGTCGCCGGAAAAAGCCAGAGCCCAGCGCGGCTGGAGGAACAGGTTCGGACGGTCGAGCGCCATGTCATAGGCGGCTCCGTTACCGTCGTAGAGGCCTTCGCGAATAGGAATGCCGGCTTCGCGGAGGACTCCGGTCATGTCTCCGAACGGGAAGATGATTCCGTCGCCGTGCTGATAGTTGGCGGCTAGAAAAGACGCGGCCTGATGGGTCCATTGACGGCGGGTGATGGAGTTGACCTCGGATTCCTTCCAGCAGATGGATTCGGGATGACGCGCCCAGGCGACGGCTGGGATCGCGGCGACAATCAGCGCGGCGGGCCATTCCCACCATTTGGGAATCAGTGCGACCAAGGCTCCGGCGCAGACGGCGGTGAGAGGCAAGGCGGCGAGCGCGTAGCGGGTGTTGTACCAGGAATGTGGATAGAGAGTCGGGACGAAGATCGGATTGCCGGTGGAGTGCATGCCCATCACGTAAAAGATGGGCGAGAGAGCGAGGAGAAGCAAGGGCCACCAGGCTCGCTTCCAGAGTGTGGCAAAAATGCCCGCTGCGGCGAGGATCAGGGCGGGCCATCCGATGGCGAGTTGGACGGCGGTGGAATAATACTCGAACGCCTTCTTCCAGTCGTGATCGCCGGGGTAGGGCAACATCCCTTGGGCGAGCTGGCGTTTGTAGATGCCGAGCGCGGACCATTGGCCGCGGTAAAACTCCAGAGCATCACCGTCATAGAAGCGATTATGCGCGAGCCAGGACAGCGGCGCGAGTGAGAGGAGGGCTCCGAAGAGAATCGCAAGCCACTTATTTTTCGCGACGATCAGGATGTAAAGGGCGGCGAAGGGGATCAGGAACCAGCCCTCATAGCGGGTGAGCGATGCGGCATTCGATGCGGCGGCGGCTAGCAGGAGCGCCCATATTGACTGAGAGTCTCGAAACCATAAGGTCGCGAATAGCAGAGCGGCGACGGAGGCGGCGAAGAGAGGCTCCGTCATCGGCGTCGTCGAAAGATACAGCATGTTGGGGTTCAACAGAAACACCAGCATCACGGCGAAGGCGGCGGGTTGCGAGCGGAAGGCGCGATCCGCTGCGGCGAAGAGAAAAATCGCCGCGATCGCGAAACAGGCCGCGGATGGAACCGTTCCTCCGAAGGCGGTCTGCCACCAGTTTCCGTGCATCACGAAGGGAATCAGAACGATGTGGAGCAATGGGAGCCAGCCGGTTCCGACCTGTTCCGGTCCAGGAGTTCGGGAATCGAGGATGCGGCGGGCGATGTCGAAATGCGACTCGGCATCGCCGTAATACAGCGTGTAACCGTGCGCGAAGGTCCAGCGGGCGGCGGTGACGGCGATAGCGCAAGCGATCAGAACCGCGCAGGCAAACGCGATGGCCTTAAAAATACGTGAATCGGCGAAACTCTTCGAAACGGGCATCGATTTCGGCTCGCGTGAGGGTGCGGAATCGCTCCACGCCAAAGCTTTCGCAACAGAAGCTCCCCATTACGGAGCCGTAGATTACCGCGCGGCTTAACTCGCCGAGAGTGACGTGTTCGGACTTGAGGTCGAAGCCTTGTTCGGCGAGGTAGCCGATGAATCCGCCGGCGAAGCAATCACCCGCGCCGGTGGGATCGAACACGTCTTCTAAAAGATAACCGGGGACGACGAAGAACGAGTCACGGCGGAATAACATGGCTCCGTATTCGCCGCGCTTGATCACCAGCGTGTGCGGACCCATCCCAAGAATCACTTGCGCGGCTTTGCGAAGATTAGACTGGCCGGAGAGCATTTTCGCTTCGCTATCGTTGATCAGCAGAAAGTCCCAGTTGCGGATGGTGGCCAGCAACTCATCGCGGAAATCGGCGATCCAGTAATTCATGGTGTCGCCGCCGGCGAGGCGCAAGCCGTTCATCTGGTTCCTGACCGATGCCTGAAGCGCGGGCTGAATATTGCCCAGCAGGAGATAGGGAGCCGACTTGTAACTGGCGGGAATTTTGGGATTGAAGTCCGCGAAGACGTTGAGATCGGTCTGAAGCGTGGTGCGGTCGTTCATATCGTCGGAATACTTCCCGGCCCAGAAGAACGTTTTCCCGGGCACACGCTCCAGACCTTCGAGATCGATGCCATGGCGGACCAACAGGTCTGTGTCTTCCTGGGCAAAATCGTCGCCAACGATACCGACGAGATTGGTTTTCGTAAAGAAGCTGGAGGAGAGCGAAATATAAGTTGCGGCTCCGCCCAGCATGCGGTCCACGCGACCGTGGGGGGTTTCGACGCCGTCATAGGCGACGGAACCAACGACAACTAGAGACATTCCTAGATTGTAGCCGGAACCCCGTGGCCGATAAGATAAGAGCAGTGCTTTCCTTACTAAAATCGGCAGTGACGCGGAACCTGGTCGACATGGCGGTACTGATTCCGGTGTTGCTGGCGCAGGCGTTCGCGGTTTACTTACTGTTGCGCAGCCGGATGGCGCAGAGCCGGAGATGGGTCCGCCGGTTGATTCTCGGGTCCGCCGGAGCGTCCCTGCTTTTACTAATTGTGGGGTTCCTGCTGCTATTTCTCCGGGTCTACCGTCATTTCAACGACTGGACGGCGAGCTGGATCCGCGGGGCGGCGATGATTTGGGCGATGCTCTCCGTGCTGTTCGTCGCGGCGTGGCTGGTCTGGCGAGCCTTGGCGGCGATCGTGAAGCCGGAGCAATCGCCGGCCCGGCGAGTATTTCTCAAAGCATCGGGCGCCGCGCTTTTTGCCGCTCCGCTGGCGGTGGCAGGCTACGGAATCTTCGTGCAGAGGCACAACATCCGGATCCGGGAACAAAACATCCCGATCCCCGGACTGGCCGAGGACCTCAATGGTCTCCGTATTGTTCAGTTGACCGATATCCATCTCAGTCCGTTTTTGAGCGAGAAGGAACTGGCGCACGCCGTGGCGATGGCAAATGAGACGACCGCGCATCTGGCCCTGGTGACCGGCGACATGATCACCCACGGCGGCGATCCTCTGGATGCGTGCTTGAATCTGCTGGCCGGCTTGCGCGCCGAGGGCGGCATTTTCGGCTGTCTCGGCAACCATGAGATCTACGCGGGCGCGGAGGATTATGCCACGGAACAAGGCGCGCGGCTCGGCATTCGCTATCTGCGCTCAGAAGCGGTGCGATTGAAATTCGGCGGCGCGATGCTGAATATGGCTGGGGTGGATTATCAGCGCTTCCACAGGCCGTATCTAAAAGGGGCAGAGAAGCTGGTGGAGCCCCGGATGTTGAACGTGATGCTGTCGCACAATCCGGATGTTTTTCCAGTCGCCGCGCGGCAGGGCTACGATCTGACCATCGCCGGGCACACCCACGGCGGACAGGTGCGCGTCGAGATTCTGCGGGAGGATCTGAACATCGCGCGATTCTTCACGCGTTACGTGGACGGTTTGTACGGCAAGGACGGGCGTTCTATTTTCGTTTCGCGAGGAATCGGAACCATTGGGCTGCCGGCGCGGCTGGGCGCTCCTCCGGAGGTTGCGCTGCTGCGCCTGTGCCGTTCCTGATCCTCAGCGACATTCACGCCAATCGCGAAGCGCTGGAGGCGGTACTGGCCGACGCGCGCGGTCAGTACGACCGGATCGTCTGTCTGGGCGACCTGGCCGGCTACGGCGCAGATCCGAATTTCGCCGTCGACTGGGCGCGCGCCGATGTCGCCGCTATCGTGCGCGGCAATCACGATAAGTTGTGCGCGGGTCTTGAATCGTTTTACTCCTACCGGCCCGCCGCTCGCACTGCCGCGGAGTGGACGGTGAACGCGCTGACGGCTGAGAATCGAACCTACCTCGAAAGGCTTCCGCGCGGACCTTTGCCCTACGAAGGATTCGACCTGGTGCATGGATCGCCCCGCGACGAGGATGAGTACCTGATGAGCATCGGCGACGTTGCGGCGATCCGTAATGAGATTGAGTCCCCGCTCTCTTTTTTTGGCCACACGCATTTGCAAGGCGGATTCCTGATTGCCCGCAGCAGCGTGAAACCGATCGACCGGCACCGCGTGCTGGAGCTGGAGAAACATCACACTTATTTGGTGAATCCAGGGTCGGTGGGCCAGCCACGGGATGGAGATCCGCATGCAGCTTATGTCCTTTATTGGCCAAAAGAGCGCGTCGTCGAGTTTCGACGCGTCGCGTACGATGCGGCCGCAGCGGCGGGAAAGATTCGCGCGGCGGGGTTGCCGGAGTCGCTGGCGGCGCGGTTGATGAGTGGGGTGTAGCGATGCTCGATGGTCCCCTCCCAGACGGACGGGGCTCGGTAAGAGGCCAGTGAAACCCCTGGCGTGAAAAGTCGCTCGACAGGCGAAACCGCTTGTCCCACAGGCGGTTCCCCCTGCCAATGAGCCTGGGGATTTGTGGGCCAACGAAATCACCGGGCTGAGAGGCAACCCCGGTGCTGACCACTCCTGCTAGTCGCGGCTCTGTTTCAGGCTTTGGGGATTCATTGAAACAAGGGGAGCCGCGCTTGCCTTCGAAAAGCTTACACTGAGTCAGAGAATGTCATCAACCGACGGTCGTCTGCCGTCGCTCGCCCCTAAGGTTGTGGTGGCGACGACGGTAGCCCTT